>JAABUK010003046.1_pt1 | contig 28901 bp, 30 predicted proteins | sample 5559141 | NCBI WGS metagenome assembly JAABUK01 (sample SAMN10711869, study PRJNA513367) | rock metagenome | isolation source: Antarctica rocks | place: Antarctica: Victoria Land, Pudding Butte nord | collected 2016-01-03
TGCCCTTCTTCTTTGCTTTGCCTGATTCCTCTGTATTATCTTGTTGTGTCTAGGCTGGGTTGAGATGGCCGACGCGCGGAGACATCGAAAGGCGAAATCCACGTCTCAAGGCCATGTCACCCGAACGACACTATTGCGGCATCCTTGTCGGCGCAGCCAGGCAGACACGACTGTCGATCGAGGCGAGGCCAACGCTCCTTTGACCCCATTCGCCGGCTTTGGCTCACCGCCGCTATTTGGATTCATGCTCAGCCCTTCGATATTGGGTGACCTGATGACGGTCGAGGTGCGATCCTTGTCGCCGCATCGCTGGATCAAGCCATAAACCACACAACAGACTGTGGAAGGTAAAAGCACCTGGTCAAGTCTGAGTCGAGGCAAACTAGATGAATTCAGAAGTGCAAAGGATCGTGATCGCCGTAGGACTCTCTTTGGCTGGGTCGGTAGCGCTGGAGCTAAGCAGGCGAAGCAATCGTCACAGCCGTCAACATATTCTAGGAAGGGTCACGAGACGGATAGCCGGAGCCGGACATCAGAGAGATTGAGGCAGAAAGTGAGAGGAGAGGCGAAGGAAAGAAAGAAGATAACGCAGGGGTGGAGGTGTTTTATGCACCGCGAGTGGTACTCGTACCACGGCCCGGGAAAAGTACGGAGGTATTTTGTTTGGCATTAGACATGATGCAGTGAAAGGGCGGGGGCAATGCCAAGCCGCCTGATAGAACCGCCTACTTGTAGCCAGGGGTGGGATGTGAGCGAGGGTGAAATAGGTTGGGTTGTATTAGAGGAACTGGATTGCTGTTTGGTGGTAGTTCTAAGGTTTTAGTACTAAGCGAGCCAGCGAGTTTGGCTTGCATGAAGGCTTCCACCAATCCACGACTCCTATTACGCCTTACTGTATTCCGATTATTTTGGCATCGTCTTCTTAGTGTTCATTCTAAATATCTAAACGATGCGTCGGTCGCGTTGTTAGTATTGATCGATTTTCCGAGAATCGAGATTAGATGGCTACCGGGAGTGGTTGCCTGCAAGGCGGCCCAAGATGTCTGATTTCAGAACGCCTATTGGGCGAAGGTTTACCATAAATTATCTATTTTGTATTTATCTCGTCGTTTGACTTACATCACACGAGCTAGCTGTCTTTGTCTCTCCTCGCTTTGGTTCGTTATTAAGGGAGTGAGGTCCAGCTATTTCGGTGCAAAGGCGGTATCAAAGGCCCGGGTCAACAGATGCATCGGCTCTCTTCCCACGACATCTTGAGACTTTCTTAACCTTTTAGATTGGACATGGCGACGGTGCTTGATGCACACTTAGGCCTTTGGAGAGACTATAGTCGCCATTACCGTGACCGTGAGCAAGACCCTGATGTGTGGCAAAGTGTTGAAAGCTGAAAATTGCGCTATAAAGAATGGCAGGTCCTAGCCACAGAATTTTGGTCGCGATGGATGACAGCCTATGTTGCCGTGTGCCTTACACTGATCAGCCCTTACGTATTCAAGATCTTGAAGAGCTTTTTAACATGGGTTTTCAGTCTTCTTAACAGACTAGTAACGGAGTGGAACAGTGCCCGAGGGGCAGAGCCGTCGTCTTTGCCAACTTCTTCTAGATCTGATACTCGATTGCTTGAAGAGCAGACGCCTGACTATTCAGCAACGCACTCCGAAATCCCGGAAATCCAAGATCTTCAAAATTCCAACGCTGGAGGTTCAAGTGCATCCCTAGACCCGTCTGGCAACCATGAGGGCAACGTCAATCCTTCCACGCAAGCTCAGATCATAGACGTGGAAACAAGGAGACAATCAGTGCATGGAATCGAAGTTCCAATGAACATGCTGGTACATGCCGAGAACAGTCGCGAAACAGTATGGGAGTTCTTTAAGTATCTACTGCACGGCGGAGCTAAGCAGATCGAATCTCCGTCTATAATAATGGTTGTATTGTCAACCGTTCTGTTCGGCCTCTTTGTGGCACAAGCTATAGCAGGCGTTTTCTCAGCCAAGATTGCGTCCGATAGAATCGGGTTGTCTTCGTCAAATCATTGTGGTATATGGCAGTTTGATGACAATGCAGGCGCAGAGGCAGCTGATCGTGACGATCTGAACAATTACCAGAAGGAGGCTCGAGCAAGCCAGTATGCCCGGAACTGCTATAACTCGCCAGATTCTACCAGCACTCTATCATGCAAAATATTCTACAACCAAAGTATTGTATTTACCACCAAAACTCACCAACCTTGTCCATTTCCATCGTCCGAACTCTGTCTTGATGGACTGTACTCTGCTGTCACGTTCGATACCGGCCTTGTTGAGGCTAGCACCATTGGCATCAATTCTCTTCTGACTCACAAATTTCGCCGTATCACCACCTGCTCCCCGTTGAACATGTCAGAACGGTATGTCAAGGGGCCTTCTCAAGGCGCCAACGGTACGACTTATCGCTATTACTATGGCCCAAAGGATAATGCGGACCATACGTTTAAGACGTCTGGGCACCCTTTTGAATGGCTGGTACCGGTATATTCCGTGAAGTGAGCCCCATACATTTCGTGAACAACAATCATCTTTCGTCTTATGTAGCCTAGAAACTAATCCTTGTCAGTGCGTATTTCTCTTCACTGTACCCAACGAGTGATTACTGGCAACCTTTGCCTCAGCTTAGACCACCAACGAACAGCACGCTCACGGTCCTTTTCGTGTCTTCGATGCACATTTATCACACCAAGCCGAGCTTCGATCCTATATTCCACGCCACTGACTTTCGGTATTTCGAGGGCCTACGCGAACCGTACTACTACAACGCCGACCCCCGAGCCAGAGCTTTTGCTTGTGTGGACACTAGCGAACTCTGCTCTCCAGATGGTACAATTTGCTGGTCTCTGATTACGCCTCTACCGCCAAATTTTCCGCCAGACTCCGCTTATTGGCTGATGAAATGGTCCTTAAGAAATTCAAACATCTACGACTCGATCAAGTGGCGACTGGGTACAGCACTTCTGGCCCAAGAGAGTATCAGTCAATCCATATCAGATCCTTTGAGTCATGACCAATGGCAGGTTGAAGCAAGCCAGCTATTCGCCACTTCACTAGCTCACATCCAGTATGATGCTTGGGGAATCGCTATAGGTGAAGGCAGCGAACGACCCGGATACGTCGAAGTGACCCCCGTCGAAGCCAAGGGTCGTCTTTGTAATTTATATAAATTTAGGACTGCCGAATACACCAATATTAACCTGGCTGCATTCGTCGGACTTCCCTTGCTGGCAATCACCATCTTCGTCTTGAGCTGGAATGCAAGCACCGTTGGATTGGCTGCAAGCGCCAGACAAGATGAAACCCCTCCTTCGCAGCCTCTTGTGATCGATGCCATTGTCAAAGGTATGTGTGATGTAGCGGCTACAATTATTGTGGGCATCTATTCCAGTGCCGCTTTTCTTTTTGGGACACTGCAAAAATGCATCCAAGGAAAAAAGACATAGTTGTAACGGTCCAGATTCGAGTGCACGTCGGTCTGGTAGGGAGACCTCAGAAATGCCAGGGTGACCGCGAAGTCAGTCTTATGTAGCGAAATATATGCATGTAACAGTTTATAAACGACAAGCAATCATTTAATTTGATAGTTTTGCTACTATCTCATACATATGTATATATGTGATGAATCGGGCAGTGGGTACCGGCAGCCTTGTTCCCTTAGCGCGCTAGTCGTCAGCCTCCATGAAGAACATGCTCTCACGTCTGTCTCTCTCTTTTGAAAATCTTACATTCTTATCACGGTCCACCACGTACTATAACAAGAACAGAGCCTCAGCAGAATTGCTCCAAGCCTCCAAGCCTCTCCCTGCGCGGCTCCACGCGCGGCTCCAAATATGGCGTTAGCTGAAGCCTGGGGAATTGCAAGAGCCATGCGGGGCGACGACGATTTCCAGCGTCATGACTCCGATCGCCATCATCGAGAAGGCAGCAGACAAGACCGGTTTGGGCAACAGGTCGACGAGGGTACGTCGTATGTCACAGAGCGCCTGAGAGGTGGTGGGACGGGGTCGTGTTCTGGCTTGCGCAGTACGAAGCCAGGTACACGTGTGGACGCAAGATATGTGAGCGAGGCGAAGACGAAACGAGATCCTACACGCTTTGGATGGTAGAAGCATGATGAAGTTGTGCTTCAGCGATAGTACTGAGCCAGAAGACATGCTTACTGTGTTCCACGACTGTATTGTCTAACTTGAGTCAGGCGCCCCGGTGTACTTGTACGGGAATATGCATATTTAGCAGACATATTAGGAACGCATGCATCCTAGAGACAGCGAGCGAAACTGGTCTCGAAGTTGAAACGGTCTGTGAGATTCTCATGAGGGGGATGAAATCTATTTCCTCTGGACCCTTCGACGTTGACTCTACCAATCAACGACATTGTGGTCTTCTTCTCAGTTATCTGCGAGCACTTCGACGTTATCACTGAAAGCCATATCTCCTTTCTGCGAACAATGAACGTACAGGGCCAATTTATGGAATCATAGAAACTCGGACTTCGAAATTGAAAGCTTCGAATGAAGCACGAGAATATTTATATGGCAGGATGCTACGCCTGATATTAGGTTCTCAATCAGATTCTACTCCATGGATTTTTCGCGTCTTCGTCCATAGCAAGGTGATTATCCTATCGACAAGGCCACTGTACTTCAGATGTGTATGGATGAGCTCTTTCTTCTTATATAAGTTTTATGGTAGTGTGTGCACCCATTATAGTGAAAGTTTGCGTTTCATTTGTTCTATTCATGCAAACATGAATTTTTGAAGGGGAAAATAATGTTACGAATGTGTCAGAATTAATTAGAACTAGTTAACGATCTAGTCGAGATCTGGCCTAGATCTGACTCAGGTCTGACTCAGATATGACTCAGCATCTTTTTCCTTCTCTAGCATCTTCTAATCAGCTTCTATTGCCTTCTAGACAAACACACTTCTTTGTGTTACGAGTAGTCAACAGATTTCTATGACAAACACATTTCTTTGTGTCGCAAACATCATTCAAATCAACATCTTTCTTGTGTTTCAACACGTCTTCTTTGAGACTAGCGTCGATCTGAGTAACTACTATATAGAGCATGTTCTTCTTATCTTTTGTATCTTCTTTCTTCTGTATTCTTAAAGTCTTAGTTATAGCTATCTCTATAGATCAAACATTCTAGTCACGCATGCACTCTGATTAGTTTCTAGGCACGATTTCAACAGATAGCAGAGTTGATTAGCATTTATCTACTGTTAAAGATCAACATAAAGTGAGTCATATGAGTGTCATTTAACTAATAAATAAATGCTAAGAAAGAAAAGTATCTACAGAAAAGAACTCAATTCTTATATGTGTGTTTCTCAGCTCTGTGCTAGACTCGATTGAGTTGACGTCTTACACATATGAAGCAGAGTCTCAATGACAACATGACTAAATCAGATTCTTGCTAAACTTGATTAGAATGAAATCAGACGAAGACTAGTTGAAGAATAGACGAAGACTAGAATCATAACACAATCTGCTCAAAGAACAACTTTGTTAACTTTACAACAGTCAGAATCTTCTTTATAGACAAATAATGCATCATCTTCGTGTAATGATCAACTATCATGAGAATCAAGTCATACACAACTTCTTTTCATTTACTAGACGACAAATCTGTTATGAAATTCATAGTGATTTCTTTTCATGAATCTATGAGTTGAAATAATGACTTCAACTCATCATATGATAAATGACGTTTCATCTTCATTCTTTGACAAATGTTGCAAGTATCTACATACTTTTTGACATTTTTGATCATACTTTTTCAGTAATATTTGCGATCTAATAGCTCGCTGATCTTGTCAGCATCAAAATGTCTTGCTAACAAATCATCATGATGATGTTTCAATAACTCTTCTCTGACAGAAAGATTTTCTGAAACATACAATGATTTGTTGTACTCTATCATTTCTTGACTATTCAATGTTCAAGCTTCAACGTCACTCTTTCATATACTTGTTGTTTCATCTGCTCTTAATCTCACAGCAAATTCATCTTCTTGCTGTAAGATCTTAATGAGTTCAATTATGAATTTACTACTGAAGTTGTATGTTATTTCATGAATTGTCAATACTCTGACAATTGCACATGAAACAAGTTGTTTGCAATCAACAGTTTCAACAACAGAATTAAGCTGTTTCTCAGTTACATTGTGATCTTTATAAGTTAACGTTTCATCATCATGTCTTTTCAAGTTTTCAGACTCAGATCAAGAAATTCTATCTCTTGAGAAATGTACTTTGTCTAGATGCATCTTTTGCATTGCTAAAGTCATGATTCTCAGCAGCATACTTCTGACATGCATTGCTGAACATGTACTTGTGTTTTCACTGACATTGTGAACAGACATTTTCTCAACTTCGTTAATCACTCATGTACAGTAGACTTCATCTGACAACATGCTTTCAACATGATCAACTGAATATCTTCTTTCACTGACATTGTGAATGAATGTCTTCTCAACATCGTTAATCACTCATGTTCATCAATGAGTTTCATCTTGCAGTCTGCTTTCAACATGTTCTGCTGAATATCTGTTCATACTTATACTGTGAATGAACGTCTTCTTGACATCATTAATCACTCGTATACAGTATAATTCTCTGATTGCTACGAATATAAAGTTATTTAAGCTTTCTATTCTAGTCAGCTTTCGCTGCAGAGTGAGCAGCAAATGATTTGCAGAGATATTCTTACTCTTATAGTCAGATCATCTCGACAATGCATTAATCGAGTTTATCTTTTCTGATCTATGCACTATTTCAAAGTTGCAGATCAACAATCTCATGATTCATCTGACTTGTCTTTCGTTTAACTCTTGAACATTCATAAAACTCTTCAGATTATTATGATCAGTCAGAACTTTGACAGTATGATAACTATCTTTCACATAGTGTCATCAGTGTTTAAACATCGCTACTATGACTAAAAGTTTCTGATCATGTGTTTCATAGTTTCTTTCAACATCTATTATCATTCTGAATCAAAATGCAATTAAATGTCACTGATTTTCATCATTTGACTGAGATAAAATTGTTATAAGTCTGCATAAAGTGAATTATATGAGTGTATTCTAACTAGAAGTTCAAAGCTAAAGAAGAAAAAAGATGAAACACGTCAAGAGTTTTATACTCACGAAGGCGCGCTAGATCACTAGCGTGTCAACATTAGCTCTGTACTAGTTTATGATAGTCTGACATGATTTATGTTAAACTAATTCAGAGTAATGAGACATGCTTGCAACATTACTCTTTCTCTTCATCTAGCAATGTTTTCATTGTTGCAATTCAGTCAATCTTTCTTGAGTTGATTTCTATCTTGACTTGTTTGAATAACGTTCATGAAAGTCATTGATGACTTTCAAGCAATCTTCAAATTCACTTTCATTAACGTTGTATCAATGTAGATTGACGTTGTATTCTTTTCAATTAACACGATATTGTAGTCATTTATCTTCTTTGTAATGTCTGAAATTCAATATGTTCTTCACTTTTCATTCATCTTTATCTTCAATCACTATAAAATCAGATGATTCATTTCATTGTTTTTTTAAAGTGTTTTTTGAATCTAGTTGCAGCAAATTTGATGCAAACTTCGAATGAATCTTCATAGTCAATGACAGTTTCAGTCAATATGCATGTTCAATCTCAATCAGAATCTTGAAGAGTTTTAGCATTTTATCGTCTAGTTTCTTTAATGATCTTGAGATCATGATGTTTCTTGAGTTCAGAAACATCATGTCATTTATCTTGCAAATCATTTCTTTTCAATGCTTGTTAATCTGTTTCTTCATTGTGACTTTGACTCTTGCTAATGCTTGCTTGATCAATGCTAGTGATCATTTCATGTGTTCAAATATATTTTTTGCTTTGCTTGCTTCGATTCTAGCTTGAGTGATCTCATATTCAGTTGAATTCAAATCGAAGCTCATACAAGAGTGAAAGTTCTTATTCAGAAAGAATACTGACTGTTTAATTGACAACGAAATAGCATTGTTATTAACAAATTCAGTCATAGATAATCAGGCAAACTGTGAAAACACATCTCATTGACTATGAACGATGCATGTCTGCAAGACTAGCTTGCGAGATTAGATCAAAGAAACTAATGAGTGAATAAAGATAGTGACTTGACAAAAAATGAAAACTCTGCAAGCTTTTGCTTTCGTTTCTTAGTAATTAGTTCTATCATCAATAAAGTGTTATTTTATTATCTTTTACTACACAGTTTCACGTAAAGAAATCTCATCATCTTACAGTTCTAATTGCTTCATTTACATGAAGCTGCTCAGTAAGAAATGTCAAACATGCAATGACTCATCAGAAGTTGCATGATCGAAAGAAGTGATAACTTTTTTCACACTGAGAATTCATCGTTTCATCAGAACAGATCTGAGAATCACGCATTCAAACATGCAAATGAGAAGTTCAAGTTACAAGAATTTAATGAACAGACAAATTATATTTCTTGATGATTGATAAGCGAAGTATGCAAGCAGTTAAAGAATCTGAAGATGCAGAATGTACTGCTTGTTTTGCAACTTTATGTATCAAAACTTAAGCGAAAGACTCAATCAATTTCTGATCATCGACGTCAATATAGCGATGATCACTATTAAAGTGATGCATGCAAGCATGCTAATTGATCTTGCAAGTCTAGAGAGCAAAGCATCATGAACTACAACTTCTTGATGTTCTGACTGCAAGATTGCAAAGACTTCATAATCATGACATCATCTGATTTCATCACGAAAGAAGAGAAGCTGCAATAATCTGCGTCATACTTGTCAGAAAAGTCTTGCAATCAGTGACGAGATCATGTGACAAGCATGTGCAATCATGATGAAATATTTAATTGAAAGTACTACATTAAATACTTGCATGTTAAACTTAGCAATTCTGAAATTCGCAACTTTCAAACAAAACATTGACTTGAGACTGCAAAGCAGCAAGTCAATTAAAGCATCGCGAATTTCAAGCAATATCTTATCAGACTGTATGCAGATCTGAACTATTATATATTCAATGAGACTTGCATGATGTATTTGCAAATGAAAATTAATGAAATCATCATGAATGAGTTTCTTCACATTTCATACATCTTTATCAATTATGTCAATCTGCTAAAGCATCTTATAAACATTGACTTGCATTTGCAAGACATTGATGCATTGTTGAAGTTACATTTGCAGCAAAGTGAAAGTGCAGCATCTCAGAAGAGTTCTTGATTCTTGCATAAGAAGATGAAGTCTGTTGTTGCAACAGAGAATTTGAAGTTCTCTGCTTCAAGCACGCAGTTTAAAGATGATGCAACATTCAAGTTCAATGAGTTCAAGCAAAATGTTACTTCATTCAATCTTACGTGCTGATCATGCAAGAAGCTGAGACACAAGATTGATAATTTGATGTGTCTCAACTACACATTCAGACAAGAGACTTGCAATCATGATGAAGAGATGAAAAAAGAGAAAGTTTGATGTTCATCATTGAATCATTAGATATAACTATGAAAAGACGATTGTCATATGCATTGATGATATCAGTATTGACAAATGTCTTTGAGAGAGTGCGTGAAGCTCACTGTCTTATTGACTTTGAGATCGAGCGAAATTTTATATTGCAATCATGAGTAAAAGAGCATAAGTTATCGAAGAATCATGCAACTCTGAAACAGATTCAGACAATCAATGATCATTGAATTCTCTGCTATGATACACATCAGATCAATATCGAGTTGATTAATCACAAGAAAGTTTGCAAGAGCTGAAATACTGAGTTTCATGCTGTGAACATGCAAGAATATGATATAATTCTTGACTATTTATGATTAAATGAGATTGATTCAAATATTTACTGACGTGAGCATTGCTGATCATATCAAGAAAACAGTACTCAGCATGCAAAACAAATTTAAGTTAATCTGTGTGAAACATTGAAATTTATCAAGCTGACAATGCTTGCAGCTAAGAGAAGAAAAGAGACTTATGTAGCTTTGCTCTATCAGCTGCTATCTACAGATGATTTATCGCAGAACGCAGATTATCAGACTGCAAGATGCAATGCACTTCAAGTGAAAAAATCAGAGATACTCTTTGCTATTCAAGATCTCAAGAAAGTGTTTTCTGAAATTCTTTCTGATAGTTTGAACATGCATAATTAGATGAAACATTTCATTGATCTGATGAAAAGCAAAATGTCTTGCATTGAATTTATTTATAAGATGACACAAGATGAGCTCGCTGTGATATGAAACTATCTAAATAGCGCGCTAAAGAAGAAATGAATTCGTTCATCAAGTAATTTTGCAAAAGCATCTGTGTTATTTGTAAAGAAGTTGAACAGAAGTCTTCATCTATGCATGAATTATCATGATCTCAATGAAATAACAGTAAAGAACAATTACTCATTGTTTCTACTGTTTGAGATGCTGAATCACTTTGCTTATGCAAGATACTTTATCAAAATTGATATTTGCAACATTTATCATTGCATTTGAATTCACAAAAGCGATGAATGAAAAACGACTTTTCATACACGTTATGATCAGTTTGAGTATCAGATGATGCTTTTTAAACTGACAAATGCTTCTGCAATCTTTCAGTTCTATGTAAATCATATGCTTAAATCATTCATGAATATTTGTTGCATGATATATCTGAATGACATCTTAATATACTTTGAGACGAAAAAACAGCATTGAGAGCATGTGCATAAGATTCTTTGCGCGCTACTGAAATATCAACTGTATGTCAAGCTGTTGAAATGCACTTTCAATTGTAGCAAAGTTATCTTTCTGAGATTCATGATAAAGCAAAAAGATATTCAGATGAAACAGTTTCATATCAATGTAATCACTAGCTGATTTGAGTTCAAGTTTGTAAAGAACATTCTCATATTCTTGAAATTTGCAAGATTTTATTGACAATTTATAAGAAAATTCTTTCAAATCATTACGTTCTTAACAGATTTAATCAAGAATGCGAAGAAGAAAATGATGCATTTGCTTTTTGCAATGACATTGAAAGCAAGAAAAGCTTTTGAAAGATTGAAAGCAATCTTTGTCAATGCTTTCATTTTGAAACACTATGATTGAGATGCAGATCTTTGCATGAAGATCGATGCATCAAATCACGAAGTCAAAGATGTGTTTAGTCAGAAGAGCAAGACTGATCAATGACATTTCATTGCATACTATAGTTATAAGTTCAAAGAAGCTGAAGTATGATGAAACATGCATGATAAAAAGCTGTACATTATAGTTCTTGATTTTAAGAATTGACAACACTATCTTCAGAGTAGCAAATGATTCATATGTGTGATAACAGATCACAATAATCTTCGTTACTTTATGATGATAAAAAAGCTCAACATATGACAGATGCATTGAGCTGAGAAATTAACTGCGTTTGACTTTCATATAGAATATTGCAGAGACAAATTAAACTTTGCAAATGCGTTGTCAAGAAGATTCAACATCATGAAATTGAATGATAGTAAGAAGAATAATGATTATTTTTTATTTACTCTGCAAAACAAACTTTGCAATCAGAAATATCAATCTAAGCTGCTAAAGAATGAAGAAGTTTCAACAGCGATCAAACTTGCAGCATTGATGACGCAACTGAATGACATAGTCATTGCAGATACTCAAGTCATATGTTCAAATGAGAAAGTACTTGCTAAATCTTGCAGAATTCTAAACACTGCGTCATCTCAACTTCTGATTCATTAAATTATGAAGTTGAAAAAATTCTATTTGAAGATGAGTGAATCAATGACTGCATGACTGCTGAAGTTACAACAAAGAAACGTTTTTGTTGTGAATGAGAAGTGACATCAACAATTTGCATCTAGAAAGAATGAACTTTCAAAATGAAGTATGAGAAATGATGAACTGCTACGTTGTAATCTCACAGTCTATGTATTTAATAACTTTGCTACAAGAAATGAGATTCTGCATATGTGTTAGAGATCAGCATAAAGCGAGTCATATGAGTGTAAGATAACGAGTATATAAATGCTAAGAAAGAAAAGTATCTAGAAGAGAAGAATCAACTATTTATATGACTCAGAAGAACATAAGCTAACTCTGAATAAAGTTGACTTTGAAACAAGTCTATGCTCTAGCGACGAGCGATCGACGATAGCTCTCAGAATAGTCATCAACATAGTCATCAACATAACTATCAACATAGCTATCAACGAAGATGCGTAGCTAGAATCGTAACATTACTCTCTCTCTTCAACGATTCATGTTCGCATAAATGTATTTTCTTAGCCTTATGTAGAATCGAAATGCCTATTGTAGCAGACTCACTATGCAAGGTAGAAGTGTCATTGAAGCAGACTCACTAGTTGCACAGAAACTCAAGGTAGATCGATTCACTGATAGATAGAGCGATGTGAGTAGATAGATCATCGCATTAATCATGTCATTGAAGCAGACTCACTTTTGATTCAGATCTACTACATAGTAGAGCTTGTTTCGTTCATTGATTGACTCAATCAAGAGATCAATCGTTGTCTGTCTTTATAGCAGACTCACTTCGAGTGTCGTTCAAGCAGACTAACTATCGAGTGACTGACTCGATGACGAGATCAATATTGAACGCATTTTGAAGCAGACTCACTGTTGATTCGTCTCTACTACACGTATGTAGCAGAGCTTGTCTCGTTCATGCCTTTGTAGCAGACTCACTATCAAACGTGTCATTGAAGCAGACTCACTAGAAGGAAATTGACTGACTCATTGAAGAGATTGATTCGAATCACGTCTTTGTAGCAGACTCACTAGTTAACACAGAAACTCAAGGTAGATCGATTCACTGATTGATAAAGCAATGTGCTTGTAAATCATTGCATTGACGAAGAGACATCATTGAAGCAGACTCACTGTGAGATTTGCTTCTCAAGATAGAGACTTCACGCAGTTTTATGACTGGTCTCGTTTAATTGTTCAACAAATTCGAAGAATTTCTTGCGAATCTGAATGAACGATTAATTCGCTGATCTTTGACCTAGTTGAATGATTTCAATCGTTTGTTTTTACTCGCTGATCAGCGCATGAGTTCAAATCTTTTGTTTATTCTCGCTGAATCAGCTCACGAGAGAAGAAAGATGAGTGCTGCTGCACGAACGCAAGTCGCTAAATCAAAGTCGATAGAGAGTTAAAGAACTACTAGCAGAAGCACTTGAAGAAATCGATGCAGATTATTTCACTTCGTCTGTAACGAAGAAGCATTTATATAATGTTAGAAATCAGCATAGAGCGAGTCATATGAGTGTAAGATAACGAGTATATAAATGCTAAGAAAGAAAAGTATCTAGAAGAGAAGAGTTGACTATTTATATGACTCAGAAGAATATAAGCTAACTCTGAATAGAGTTGACTTTGAAACAAGTCTATGCTCTAGCGACGAGCAATCAATGATAGTTCTCAGAATAGTCATCAACATAGTCATCAACATAGTCATCAATGAAGATGCGTAGCTAGAATCATAACAATATGAATCATGATGATCTCAAAGCAGATCATTTTGCATACGCTCATATCAAGACTGTGATAAGAAGAAAATATTATTGATTGAAAATGCTCAAAGAAATGATGAAATATGTTTGCATCTGTTCAGACTATCAACGAGTGCAAGTGCATCATCATAAGTTCTATAAAAAGCTGACGTTTATATCTTCAGAGAGCGTGAATTCATTTCACATGATCATGAATTTCATAACAAACATGCTCTCTGCAAAGAATTCATACATTGAAAAAACAAGCGATGCTATATTGATAATGATAAATAAGTTGATCAAGCACGCAATTTATATTTCGACGATTAAAGATTTAAACGTTGAGAGACTTGCAAATCTGCTATGATGAGAATTCATATCTCAGCATGAAATGATGCGAAGCATTATATCAAATCAAGACTTACTGTTTATCAATCATTTTTGAATCACTTTATGTTGACATCTTGAAGCGAAGCGAAAGCTAAGCATTGCGTTTCATTCGCAAATCAATGATCAAACAGAAAGATAGAATCAGATGCTTAAGCACTATCTGCAAGTGTATTTCAATTATAAGATGAATAACTGATCAGAACTTTTATCAATGATAATGTTTGCATATAACAACAACGTACACGCTAGTATTGAAAAAACTTCACATGAGCTTTTAAAAAGATACATTGCAAGCTTTGCAAAGACATCTGAGAACAAAGTTCTAAAGAAGAAGACATTCTTGACTATGAAGTGAGCAGAATGACTACGAAGTATCAGAGAACATTTAATGAAACTATGAAAGCGAGTAGCAGAGCAGCAAGCAAAGTATTATAATGCTCATCATAAAGCTGCAAGCTTTCAGATGAAAGACAAAGTGCTTCTATGAAGTATAAACATTTATACGCTTTGTTCAAAGAAGAAGATTGATCATAAACAACTGAAATCATTCAAAATATTAAAGAAGATCGACATGCAAGCGTATAAGCTTGAACTATCTGAGAGATATGATGCAATTTACTCAATCTTTCATGTTTCTTTATTGAAACTCTGACACTTGCGTGATGAGAATTCAAAGTCGCAGATCATTCTCATAAAAGAGAAAGAGAAATGAGAGATAAAGAAGATAATCAATCAGCAAATCAAGAAAGAAAAGATTGAGTATCTAGTTCAATGAGCTGATTCATCTTTCTACGAAAACTTCTGAAAATCAATAAAAAATCTTAGCAATGCGAAGAAGATCATTGAGAACTATGAGACAGAAAGACAAGTACATCAGTCAACTGCAAAGAAGTCAAAGAGAAAAAAGAGAGACAGATCATGCAAGAATCACGTTTGAGAATGTATCAAAAGTGCAAAGATGCAAGTTTAAAAGTTTGTTTTAAAATTATAAAAAGAAAAGAAACAAAATTCTCATAACATTCATGCATCAACATACATCTTCTTTTAAAAAAGAAGATGAGTGACATCATGAAAGAGTGAAGAAAGATAGCGATCAAGAATTGCAAGCGAGAACGTTGAAGTGAAGAGAAAAGCTATTTATTTGTCAGCGAATCTCGTCACGCACTGCTTGCTTCAAATGATACTTACGAGACAAAGATGAAGCAACGCAACAACGACAAAAAGTGACAAAAGAAGCAAAAACTTCTACTCAACTGTTAAATACAATTTCACATGATTGAAGAAAAAGTTACTCACTCTTTCATTGTTGAAGACGAAGAACAAGAAGAGTTCAAGTGTCAACATCAAGACAATGATTTATCACTTGCATGACATGATGCATTGAAATCTGAAGATGACACAAGACTGAGTTCATCATGCAATCATGCTTTTCTTCAAAGCAATGCTTGCATTTGCAAGCATGCTCGATGAGAACATGACACATGTGAGTCATCACTGCACTCAGATGATGAACGTAACGACAGCATCAGATCATTTGATCAGTACAATCTATCATGCATCAGCATTATTTAAAACACGCAGAAATAAATAGATTTATCAAAGATCATGAGTTCAGTTATTAATGCAGCAGACGCAAGAAAAGCAGAAGAAGCAGACGTGACAGACGTTGCAGCGATAACAACGTGAAGAAGAACATACATCTCAAGAAAATGAGCAGACTTTGCAAGCATGTTAGCATGATCTCAGTGAGTGCAAATGCTGCTACTTATCATGATAGTGATGATGATGATGATGATGTTGATACTGCTATGTCATTCACATTAGCTCATAAGTTAACTTGCATCACAACAATGCTGCAACGAAAGAAGCTCATATCATGAGCTGCAAGCTATGCAAGATACACATAGCAAATCTCATGCTTCGTCAGTTCAAAAGAGCAGTACTTACGAAAGAGTATGTTGAGACGAGACAAGAAGAAAAGAAAGAAAGAAAGAAAGCAAAGCTGAAGAATTGATATCAATAATCTCGCACTAGCTCTGTTTATGCTGATTAGCATAATCAATTCACGACACTTCTACACATATGCTAAAGCGCTGAAGAAGTCATTGCTACGCTGTCAGCTATCAAAAGACATAATGATGCTATGAAGACTCAAGAATGATTGATATCAACAATCTTGCACTAACTTTGTTTATGCTCATTAACATAATCAACTCACAACACTTCTACACAGATGTTAAAGCGCTGAAGAAGTCATTGCTACGTTGTCAGCTGCAAGAAGACAATACGATGTTATGAAGATTCAGAAGTCAAGTCTTTAAGAAGAAATGCAGTTATGAAAATGCATCTCATCAACTATGAACGATGCATGTCTGCAAGACTAGCTCGCAAGATTAGATCAAAGAAATTAACAAGTGAATAAAGATAATGACTTGACAAAAGATGAAAACTCTGCAAGCTTTCACTTTCGTTTCTTAACAATTAGTTTTATCATTAATAAAGTGCTATCTTATTATCTTTTACTACGCAGTTTCAAGTAAAGAGATCTTGTCGTCTCACACAAATTAATCATCTTGCATATATGAGCAATAGCTTCGTAGATATTGTTTCACATTCTGATTCGCTCTTTCTGTTTGATCATCTGTTTGCAAATAATAGTTTGTGAATAGTTTCACCTTGATGTTGAGTCTCAAGCATAAAGACTTTCAGACAATCAATATGAATTGTGAATCATGATTAAACATTATTGATCTTGATAGTTCATGAGTTCTGAAGATTTATATCAACAGTAGCTTGACTGTTTATTCTGCGAAGATTTCTTCATCATCTGATCAACATGATATATAATGTTGTTTCTTAAACAATTGATCTATGACTGTCAGAATCGCGTTGTTTTTATCACTTTCTGATAGATTGATAATGAAGTTTAATGATATGTTCTGTCATCACTGCTTGAATATGAGCAATGATTTCAGTAATTCATTGATTTAATCTCTCGATGCTTTTGATCTACGACAAACGTAACAGTTTTGAATGTAGCGCTTGATTGTCATTCTCATTTTTGACCAGCAATATGATTGTCTCAGCAAGTTCAACGTTCAATTCATGTCAGAGTGATCATTGATCAAAAGATCATGTGCTTTTCTTATTAATCAAGTGATCATTGACTGAAAAATTCATAGTCTATCATCTTTTCAAAGTACTTTATCAAGTACTTTGCAATTGTCTAAATCAATATCTTGACAAGTTTTTCTGTTCTGTTTCATGATTATTTGAATATTGAAGCACAGTTGATTTGTTTGATTTTCGACTATAATCTGATTCTGAATAGAAATCATCTCTTCGATCGAATTTTGATTAACTTTCAATTCAAGTTTCGAATCTGAGTCAAATTCTGAGTCAAATCTGAGCAAGATTTGAGTCAAATCTTGATCAGCTTTCTGATCATCTTCTTGATCAACTTCTATTGACTGCAATTTAAACTTGCTTTCTGATAATAACATCTGATGCTGATATAACTTTTGATCATCATTTGCTTCAATCGACTTGACGTTTGACATTCTGATCAGCGCGTCGACTTTCAGATTCTGTTTTTCTGACTGATATATGATCTTGAAGTTATATTCAAATAACTTCTCAGCTCATTTAACCTGTTGTCTGATCAGTTCTTTGATCATCATGAAGTACTTTAAATTCAGATGATCAATGAAGATCTTGATCAAAATATCTGTACATTTCAATTCAGAGTGTTAATGCTTCAAGCAGTGAATAATGATCAACAGTTTCTTGTCATCGATCTCGTAGTTGCATTCTGCAAGAATCATGTTCTTGCTGTAGAAGATCATTGAATGTAGAATGTCTTCATCATCATACTGAGACAATACTTCGTCGTTGACATAGTTCAAAAAGTCAGTTTTCAGAATAGCTTTTCTGATTGAGTTGAAATGCTTCAGAATGAAAATTGTTGTCACTTGTTGCTTCAGTTCTTCAAAGATCATTTGACAGATCTTTGTTTATTCAAAAAGATGATCTTTTTGAGTCAGCTTTATCATGAGTTGAATGATCTTTGAAAAGTTCTTTATGAATCATTGATAGAAATTGCAGAAGTCAATGAAGATCTGCACATGAGTCAACGATTGCAGCACTTCTCAGCTTCAAATCACATCTACTTTTCAAGAATTCATTCGCAGATCATTAATGAATATCAATAGTTCAAGAAACGAGATTTTCTGAATCTTGAATTCACATTTGTCAATGTTTATCTGCAGATCAACTTCACGAAGCTTGTCTAGCACTTCTTTCACATGAGTTTTATGTTCTTTCAAGATCTTACTATAAATGAGAATATCATTCAAGTATGTTTGACAAAACTTGTGCAGACAGTCAAACAATATATTGTTGATATAATGTTGAAAGAACGCAAGTTCATTGATTAATTTAAAAAGCATTATTCTATACTTGTAAACATTGAAGAAAGTAACAAAAGTAGTTAAATTCTTGCTTTCTGAACTCATGCGCAGTTTATTGAATGCAATGATAATGTTAAGTCAAGTCAGATACTTACTGTCTTGAATTCAAGCGAGTACTTCGTTTATCAAGAGTATTGAATAACGATCTCTTTTAATCAGAGCATTCAGTTTTCAATAATTCACGCAAAAGCGAAGACTATCATCTTTCTTTTCAACAAATAGTATTGACGAAGCAAAGAGAGTTTTGCTGAGTGTAATAAACTTCTTCTTCAAGTTTTCTTCTAAATACTTCTTGATCTTCTGCAACTTGTAGCTCAACATGAAGTACAATCAACTTCTAGAAGATTGACTCTCATCTTTTAATTCAATCTTGTGATCATATGATCAATGCAAAGACAACTGCGTTGTCTTTTCTTTATTGAAGACATTTAGAAAGTCGTGATAAACTATTGAAAGCTTCTTCTTCAGTTCACTCAGTGACATGACAGAGATCACTTCATTTAGTTTCATGAAATCTTCAACTGAGTTAAGCGCTTTGTTGATTTCACTAATGATCAAAAAGAAGATCTTGATTTTCTTATTCTTGACTAAAGTTCAATATGCAGCAACTTCAATCATGACAATATTGACAAACTCTTCTTTTTCTGATGACTGAATGAGTTGAGATTTGTCATGATTCTAGTCTTGTCAGACTCAGTCTTCTAGCCTTGTCAGATTTATTCTCGCTTCGTCATCTTGACTAGTCTTTATTGAGTCTAGCGTCGACTGAGAAATACACATATGTAGTCAGCTTCTTTTCTGTAGCTATCTTTCTTTCTTAGCATTTATCTTCTAGTTAAATGACACTCATATGACTCGCTTTATGCTGATCTCTAACATTAGATAAATGCTCATCATCTACTACTCTGCTATCAACGAATAGATGATATAAAACAATCTATTCAGTAAGAAAAATTTGCAAGAAATTCTTCAAATTTGCATCATCATCATTTTAGACCGCAAGAAATTCTTCAAATAAAGCACTCAATTATTACCTGAAATTCACAAGAAATTCTTTGAATTTTCACTCATCAAAAAACATTTATCTCAACAACTTCTATCTTCTCTCATCATGACATGCAACGTTGAGTCAGTTGAGTCTTGAACAACTCGTCTGCTTAGAAGCATTGTCAATAGAAAAGTTTCACTTCTACTCATCGATGCTTCAGTCGAAGCTGAGAAAGCTGACATTTCATGAAACATAAACATCGAAGAACAACTGTTTCATTGAGTCAGCAATCAACTTGACGAAGTCATCAATATGCTGAATGAGCTTCGAAGTCAGCGAGACTTGACTTTACAACTCAATGAACATTGACTTCTTGTACAAGATAATCACAAAAAGAGAGCAAAACAACTAGAAGTCGCTTTTGATAAAAATGATGAGCTAGAGAAAAAGATCAATCAGTTACAAGGCGAGCGGTTGAACTTCAGAGCGAAACAACGTCAAGCTGATTGATCTATGTTTCGTCAAGATACTCAGTCAGCTGAGCAACGAGTCAATCAGAAAGAAGCTCACTTTCAACGAGAATCTTCTACTTTATCTGATAACGAGAATGATCATCACAAGTTCATCAAGCTTTCGAATTCACTCATCTTCATCGAAACAGATAACTCTATCTGAAAGACATGAAACATCAAAATAGCTGACAAGCTCGATGTCAACGCGAATCATTACTCTACTGAAAAGATTCATATTGCCTATGTGATTTTCAGACTAGAAGACGATGCTGATCAGCAAATCTATGCAAAGCATCATGTTGATGCTTTCTCACTCTATCAATCATTATCAAAGCTACTGAAACATCTGAAAGAAATTTACGAAGATCAGAACCTGATTTGAAAGTGTCGTTGCAAATACGTTGCTCTGAAGCAGCTCAACAAGTTCTTCAGCTCTTTCTATTCAGAATTTACTAGAATATTCAGCTTTCTGAACTACGACGATATCATTCTGATGAACGACATTCAGAATAAAATCAACAATCATTTTCAGAACGCGTTGTCAGTTTGCCTCATAAAGTTTAGCTCGCTTGATAAGCTTAAGATCTTTCTTCAAGATGTGAATAACAAACAATGAGTCAATTATCAGCTACGTGATGAGCAATGAACAGTCAAATCAATAGCAGCTTCGAAAAAACGTTTTGTTTCTTCATTGACATCAGCTTCAGTCTTGACTACTAGCTATGTTCAACTCGCTACTTTTTTCATCTTCGAACTTGAACAATCAAGAATGTCAATCATCTGCTTCAACTGCAAAGTATCGAATCATCTTTCAAAGAACTGCTCTCAGCTGAAGACTAGTACTTCGACATCTCATGCATTCATTTCTTGCCTCAATGAGATCATCATGTCGAAAGAAGAGAAGAAATTATTTACAGAGAAATCGAAGAATGAGACAAAAAACTAGTGACTTTCATCAAAGATGTGATGAAAGATGTGTTAATTTCTTCAATAACAAGCAGCTCAAATGACTTCTTTGCTTCAAAATCTTTGACTACTGAATGTGTACTATCTAGCAATGAAATTAGTTACTCATTAAAGTCATTGATTGACACTGAAGCAGCTGACTATTCATTCATTGATGAATTAATCACGCAGAATGTTTGTGATCATTTGCAAATCAAATCTTTACCTTTAACCAAGCTCAAATCAATAAGGAAATTCGATGATTATTATGCAAAAAAGCTTATTACTCATGCGATTTATTCAAATCTAACTGTTCAAGATCATATAAAACGTTTCGTTTCTATGCTGATCACTCGATTAGATCAACATCAGATGATTCTTGAAAAAACATGAATGAACAAGATCGAGATGACTATTGATATGAGAGATGATCTTCTTTAATTTTCTAGTTTCAAAGCTCATATCAAAGCTTCTATCAAAGCTCATTCAACTGTTCTTTCGAGCAAGAAAATCGCGATAGAACAGAAGAGTTCAATCTCTACTCAAATACTAAAGAGATTTATCTCTTCTGTTGTCACTCAACTCAGCGAAAAGTCATCTTCATTCAGTAATATCGTGAAATCATTTAATTCAGTCAACTTCGCTTCGTCTTTCAATTCAATGAACATAGCAATGATAGAGACTGCAGCATATAGATCACTAGTCAAACGATCAAATGTGACTACTTTCGCGATTATCATCACGAAAATCGATCGACTTCTAAAAACAGCTAGAAATAAACTTGAAGATGTAAATCTACAAGAGCTTTCACATGAAAAGATCTTGAAAGAAGTCAAAGCTAAGCTTTCTTTGAAATGTTATGACTATCTAGACGTGTTTGATCGAGCGATGACTGATTAACTATTCTTTCATCGCTTCTACGATCATAAAATTGAGTTGATCGACGAGAAAACATCTTCTCGAAGTCGTCTCTATCATATGTCTGATTACAAGCTTCAAAAGATGAAGAATTACCTGATCGAGCATCTGAATAAAGACTTCATATCTTCTAGCTCAGCTTCATACGCTTCGCTCATACTATTCATCGAAAAGAAAGATGATAGCTTGCGTTTCTGTGTAAACTACAGAAAGCTCAATGCTTTGATCAAATGAAATCGCTACCTCTTATTGCTAATAGACGAAACTCTCGCTCGTATTCAAGGTAGCAAGTACCTGACTCGATTGAACATCATTGTCACCTTCAACAAACTGCGTATGCATTCAAGCAGCGAAGATTTGACTATCTTTATCATCTCTTTTGATTTCTACAAATATCACGTGATGTCTTTTGAATTAATCAACGGCTCGACTTTCTACCAACATTATATGAACGACGTGCTATTTGACTATCTTCATCAGTTTTGTCAGATTTATCTAGATGACATTATCATTTACAGCAAAACACTGAAGAAACATAAGCGGCACGTACAATTAGTTCTACATAGACTACGAGAGACTGATCTTCAGATGAATATAAAGAAATGCAAGTTTCATGTTCAGAAGATCTTCTTTCTGAGACTACTGCTATTTATTGAAGAACTAAAGATAAATCTCAGAAAAGTACAAGCAGTAGTTGAATGATCTACTTCTACAAATCTCACTCAGATGCAGTTCTTCGTCAACTTCTGCAATTTCTATCAACGCTTTATAAAGAACTTTTCGAAGATTGTTCATCTTCTGATTCAACTAACTCAAAAAGAGGTGATATTTGAATGAGATCAAGCTTGTTAAACAATCTTTGATCATATGAAGAAATGAATGACTGAAGTCTTTATTCTTCGTTATTTTGATCAGAATAGAGAGACTATTCTTGAAACAGACTCATTTGACTACGTCAACAATGACATACTTTCTCAGTATGACGACGAAGAAACATTGCATTTGATGATCTACTACAGCAAGAATCTGAGCTTCGCTGAGTGCAATTACGAGATCTATGACAAGAAATTACTAGCAATCATTCATGTCTTTGAGCATTGATGATCTGAGCTGAAATTGACTGAGTTACTCATCAAGATGTTTACTGATCATCAAGCTTTAACGTCATTAATGAAAGATAAAGAGCTAAGTAGACGTTAAATGCGCTGAGTACAAAAGCTTGTTGACTTCAACTTCAAAATCATGTATCGCTCAGGCAAGCAAAACATCAAAGTCAATGCATTAACTCGTTGAGTTGATTCAGTTTCTAGAAGCTTCGAGAAAGAAAACGATGAATCAATTTATCAATTGATTCTAGAAGCTAACAGAATCAACGAGAAATGTATTCTACTTCGTGAAGTCGTATTAAAAGATGAAGCTCAATATGAAGATATTAAATTAAGAAATTGTCGAGTTCAGAACGAAATACTATATCGAAGTGATCTTCTATGAGTTTTCTTCAATGAGCATCTTCAAATGAAGCTAATTCGAAAAGTTCATGATCAATCTTCTATTGATCATTCCGAAATTCTCAGAACGATGAAGATCATAAGAAGATACTACTATTGATCTTCAATGCAAAAGACAATAGATTAATATATTTGAAACTGCTACATTTGTCAGCGATCAAAGACTTCTCGAAATAAATTTAATGAACTACTACATTCTCTACTCATACTTGAACAGTGATGAAAGAACATAGTCATGAATTTCATCATTGACTTATCTCTTTCGAAAGGCAAAAACATCATACTAACAGTGATATGTAAACTGACAAAGAAACGACATTATATTTCTTGCTTCACTGATGACGAGAAAATCAAAGCAGAAAAAACAGCTGAGCTAATGCTTCAGTGAATATATTGAATACACGATTTACTCGATTTCATTGTTTCAAATCGAGATCTTCAATTTACCTTCATTCTATGAAAGTCGCTTTGCAAAAGACTAGGCATTAATCTTTGACTCTTTACAGCCTATCACTCTCAGATCGATGATCAAAGTGAACGAGTCAATCAGAACGTCGAAAGATATCTTCAATTCTTCTGTTCATACATGCAGAATGACTGAGCTAAGCTACTACTCATGATTGAGTTTGTCAACAATAATGCTCTGTTCTCAATCATCTTCTCAACCTCTTTCTTTCTAAACAAAGACTTTCATTCTTGTATGAGCTTTGAACTCGATGTCATTGAATATAAAAGTTCTCATGAACGCTTGCAGATGACTAAAGTCGAGAATATATCTGAACATATGAACAAAACACTGAAGTTTGCTCGTGAGTCGCTAGTCAAAACACGGAAACAAATGATGAAACAAGTCAATAAGCATAGAAAAGAAGTTGATTATGAGGTCGAATCAAAGATGTTTCTGAATGAAAGAAACATCATTACAGCGAGATCTTTCAAGAAGCTAGATGACAAAATGCTCGATTCTTTCACCAATTTAAATTTCATCGACTCTTCATATAAACTGAAATTATCAAAGTTTATGCATGTTCATGATGTATTTCATTCTGATCTGCTTCATTCTGCCGTCGATGACTTCTTGCCTGGTCAAAAGAATGAATTCTCAGGTTCAATAGTGATAAACGACGAAGACGAGTGAAAAATCGATGATATATTGAATTTCCGTCGATATCGAAGACGACTTCAGTATAAAGTCAAATGAAATGACTATGACAATGATCTCAATTGATACAACGCTGATGACGACGAATTTATGAACACTCAGAAGATCATTGATGATTTTCATATTTGATATTCGAACAAATCGCGCTAATCAACAATTCAATCAATCACGATTTAACAGGTCTGAGTCTGTGAAATCATGATTGAGCAATCAATCAAGTCGAGCAGAAAATACATTCATGCAAACATGAATCGTCGAAGAAAGAGAGTAATGTCACGATTCTAGCCTTGTCAGACTCAGTCTTCTAGTCTTGTCAGATTTATTCTCGCTTCGTCATCTTGACTAGTTTCTATTGAGTCTAGCGTCGACTGAGAAACACACATATGTAGTCAGCTTCTTTTCTGTAGCTATCTTTCTTTCTTAGCATTTATCTTCTAGTTAAATGACATTCATATGACTCGCTCTATGCTGATTTCTAACAAGATTGATCGAGATCAACTTGAGTGCTTGACTTCACTAAGAGTAACAATTCAATGAATCAAACAGATTCAATGAATTGATTCACTAGTTTCTGATTCGTGAGTCGCTTCAAGATGATAGTCAATGTAACAATTAAGTTCAAGTTCTTTCATTTCATTTTGCAGATTTCGCTTGATTCAAATCTGTGAAATGCTGATTGACTGCTTGCTTTTGAAACAATAGATTTCAATGTTTGAATCTTTAATGATGATATTAATCAATCATTTGCAGAATTTATCAAAATTTGATTTCTTTTCAATCAGAAATTTTCAATGATTATCTTGTGCTAATCTAGATAAGTTATCAATAAAAACATCATTTCATTCTTGTGTTCTTGTATCATGATCAATGTATACAAAGCATGTGTAATCAACTTTCAATCAAAGATTTCATTATATGATCAAATCAACTTTGATTTCAACAACAATATTAATTGAATATTAAAGCGTTCACATAACTTTGACATCAAAGATTCATCAATGAAAGTCATGTCAGTGACTTCAGTATTTATCAGAGCGAAGAATTTGAATATCTTTTCTAGACTACTCAAGATGATGTTAACAGTAAACGACTTGAAATCAAATGAATCATCAGACATGCTGATGAAACAGAATATGAGTATATTGTTCTCAGTCACTACTTTGATGAAAGCAGATTGTTTTTCAAATTTGCAGCAATCTCATGCACTTGAGTCATTTCAGAGCAATCATATGTTTTATGTTCTGACTTCTTGCATTTGAAGCAGAGTTTTTTCTTAAACAACTCTTTCTGAATAGAATCGAGATTCAATCTTCTGAATTTCTTTCACGAAGAAACTGATGATGTGAATTGAGCAGTTGATGTGTTAAAGACAGATCAAGCAGCTTGAATCATTGATGCTTTGATGACTGATTAAACATTCAATTCAGTCAATTTAACATCAACTTGCATGCAGATGTTGACAAACTCATTCAAATTCATGATTCATTTATTGAGCATTGCTCGCTGAAGATCTGAGCTGATCTTATGCTGAAGATCATTTAATAAAGTCTTGTTATTGTATTCTAGTTCTGCGTTAAATCTTTGAAATTTCATTCAAAATTTATGAAAGAAGATCTTGTTCTGATACAGCTTCAAGTACTATCGTTGAGTCATGTGATGATGATTGAGATTGTCGTAAATCTTATTAATGATCAATAGTACTTTTTCAATTTTTAGAAAGAGATTCAGAAACATGTTTCTCATTCATGATGCTATGTGCTTAATTGCAGCTTTACTGACTCGACTTTTGATGTAAACAATTTTCAACTTTTTGATAGAAAAGTAATTCTTGTTTGTCTTTAACTTATTTTGCATTCGCGATAGTTAATTGTTTACATTCTGCAATGAATTTTCAAACAAAGATGAGTCAAGTAACTTAATTGACTTTGAAGATCAATCTTCAGAAATCAAAGTGCTTTGTTAACTTGATGCAGCTTTTAAATGATGTATAATCACGTTCTTGTTTCTATTCTTTTTCTGCAGACGCGTCTGTGTAATCTTCAACATGATGTTTATCTTGTTGACATTTTCTAACATTTGAATCATGTCATTGTGAATCTCGATCTCAATGTTGTGCTGTTGACGTATGTACTTGATAAAGACAACGATGTTATCTGCTTCATGAATGCTTATTCAAGCATTCAGTTCAGTGCTGATGCTGATCTTGATCATTTTGTGATCAAAGAACAACATGTTTATGTTCTTTTTTTCTGTATCTGATGATGCATTCATGCCTTCTTCTTCTGATGCTGTTTGATTCTGTAATAGAAGTGATTCTCTTTTAGCATTTTGAAGATCATAGTGAGCAATGCTCGCTGATTCTGAGCTTCTAGTCATGATATGAGTAGAAAATTGTTGATCAAAGAATTCTGATGTTACTTTATCAAACTTTCTGAGTTCAAGCAACGACTAGTACTCTATCAAACTTTCTGAGTTCAAGTACTGCTAAAATTTCTGATTTCTGATGACAAGCTCAATAAAAAGTTAGTCAAGAACAATATGTTCATGTTCTTTGATTCTGATTCTATTGAAATTTCTGATTTCTATCAAGCTTTCTGAGCTTAAGTTCTGATTTAAGTTGTATATGTAACTTGTTTTTATATCATTTACATGTCAATAGCAAGATTAATGAGCTTTAAACTAATGTTATGAGTCTGCATAAAGCGAATCATATGAGTGTATTCTAGCTAGAAGTTCAAAGCTAAAGAAGAAAGAAGATAAAACATGTCAAGAATCTTATACTTACGAAGACGCGCTAAATCACTAGCGTGTCAACATTAACTCTGTACTAGTCTATGATAGTCTGACACAATCTATGTTAGACTAACTCAGAGTAACGAGACACGCTTGCAACAAAAATATTCATGACTGCATAATTGAACATGTCAATCTCTACGTGTATATGTTGCTTTGAGTCAAAGTGTCTTAGTATAAACACTTTCATAAAGACGTCGCGAAGCTGATTAAAAGCTTGTTTTGCTTCACTCAATCATATGAATGAGTTTGTTTTTACATCTTTTACAATATCTCTCAGCAGTTCTGTTAAAGACTTTGCTATCTGAAAGTAGTGATGTATAAAACGTCAATAGAAATTGATGAATTTCAGAAAAACTTGTATTTCTCAATACATCTTCGATCTGAATCATGTTTTGATGATGTTTATTGTTACGAGTGTGTCAAAATTGAATAAAGTTTTCTAGTCAATAAGCTCTAGAAGTTTTGACTCATGTTAAATCTCAGTCTCGATACTCTATTCTAGCGCTTTCGATACTCAAGCAAACCTGCTTCGTTCTCTTTGTTTTGCTCTACTATAGATACAGCTCGAAACTCTCTTTGATTTCTTCTGTATTCTTAATATTCTAGTTATAGCTATCTCTATTGATCAAACATTCTATTCAGCTACGCACTATCTCGCTGCAGTGTGGTTAGATTCTAGACACAGTCTCAACATTATATTAAGAATTCGTTTATCACATGATATCGATTTCATTACTCATTCAAGATACTCATCTAGGCAGAACGAGTCTAAAGAAATTCATTTATCTGATGATCAATGCAATCGAAAGACAGAACAACATCAGAGAGTCAATAGAATCAACGACAAGACTGTTTGAATTGCTAGAGAATCTATTGCTCATTAAGTAGACACAGTTCACTCGATTAATAGAATCGACGATAAAGAATCTTCGTGAATTGCTTAAGAATCAACTCATTCTCGTGAAGCAGACGAGTGAAAACAATCTGTTCAACCTCTCTTTCTCTCAAGCTCATGAATCAGTCGAGTCAAAACAATCTGTGTCATCAAATTTGATTCGACTCGATTCAAATCAAGATCAATCTAGTGAGTCTGCTACAAAGACGCTATCAATGCAATGATCTATCTACTCACATCGTTCTATCTATCAGTGAATCGATCTACCTCACGTTCACGTGCAACTAGTGAGTCTGCTTCAAGAGCAAGTCGATAGTCAATCTCTTTGATGAGCAAGTCGACTAGTGAGTCTGCTTCAATGATCACTCTATCTCACATAGTGAGTCTGCTACAATAGGCATTTGACGAGTTGATTTGAATCAATAGAAAGATTGATAGAAAGGCAGGCATCAAGACTCTACGTCAGTGCTATGAACTACACTACAAGTCATAGAAACATGACTTTTAAAGAGAAGAAGGTAATGTTACGAGTGTGTCGAGATTGAATAGAGTTTTCTAGTCAATAAGCTCTAGAAGTTTTGACTCATGTTAAACCTCAGCCTCGATACTCTATTCTAGCGCTTTCAATACTTGAGCAAACCTGCTTCGTTTTCTTTGTTTTGCCCTACTATAAATACAGCTCGAAACTCTCTTTGATTTCTTCTGTATTCTTAATATTCTAGTTATAGCTATCTTTATTGATCAAACATTCTATTCAGCTACGCA
>JAABUK010003047.1_pt1 | contig 28879 bp, 39 predicted proteins | sample 5559141 | NCBI WGS metagenome assembly JAABUK01 (sample SAMN10711869, study PRJNA513367) | rock metagenome | isolation source: Antarctica rocks | place: Antarctica: Victoria Land, Pudding Butte nord | collected 2016-01-03
GCCACCATTTGCTATCAAATTTCTAGTCATGTTTGTATCACCTGCGCCACCATTTGCTATCAAATTTCTAGTCAACTTGTATGAAGGCTTGCCTTAAATATATAGGCTCTGCTCGTCTCCCGTGTCGCGGGCGACTAATCAGTGCCGCGGCACAGCGCGTGAGTAGCTGTGTCCCCCCTGATGTGAACAGGGCAAAAGGGTTTGCAGGGGCACGGAGCTGCCATCACATGCACCACATGCTACTGGCAAAGGTCTCACGCGTTCCCGTTGGATTAGCTTGGGACAACGCAATTACTCATTATTGGGTGTCTGATGACAAATTTTGCTCAAAACGAAGGCCTGCTGGCTTCTATGACACCTGCATAAAAAGGTAAGTCATCAAATACGGCGTACTTTCCGTGATCAGCTGCCTGCTCGCAAAGTAGGTGGTCTGGCGTCACGTTCGACGCGCAGGTCAAATGTCAGAACTATCATCGCGGAATCAGATCCTACCTGCTCAGATCGTACCCCTGCTTGCTGCTACCTGCGGGGCAAGGCTTCAGCCACTCGATCTGCTTTGCGTCGTCTATTATAAAATTGCTGTCGTTCGTACTTGCCGACTGCCGCGCAGACGGGAAGACCACGGCGTCTTGATACCGACTGGCAGGCAGATTGCGATGCACAATGCTGTTCCCGGCGCAGAATCGCCTTTCAGCTTGTGAGTATAAAAGCCGGCCTGTGTAGCTTTGTGCATGCGTCGCAATCGCCTACCAGAAAGGCTCACTCAAATGCTACTACACTTGTTTGCAAGCAATCCAGTAAGGTCTGATACAGCTTGCATGATACAGGGTTGCCTGAATGCAGATTGCGTCTTGCTCTGACGGAGGTAGCAGACTACCTTGACAGGCAGTTCTGTCAACAGTAACACTTGTACTTGTGCTTCTCCTCACTTGGCAGCTATTGAAGAGATCAGTGCACCTGAGTTACAGCACAGCAGCACAATGGCAGAGGTTCTTCAGCAACCTGGGCCGGCTGGACATGCTGGGCATGCTGAGCTTTCAGGCCTGAACTTCCCCCAGAGTAGCCAAAGTCAAGCAATGGTTGCTGCATTGGAAAGGCTTAATCAGCTAAGCATTGCTACACAGCCTGCTGAGGCCACCAGCAGCAGCTTTGACCCATGGGCCTTTGGGCTCGCACAACATCTTCCCTCGCCATGGGACCTCAATGCCTGGCAGTACAGGGATGCCTGGCTGCCCCCCAACACCCCTCATCTCGGCATGATGGGTGCAGCAATGCCTGTACCCAGACCCGGCACAGCATATCAAGGCTACAACATGCAGTCCCCAGTGCATCCAAACCAAATTCCCATTGGAGTTGCAGCTGCCACCCGGTCTGGTCAGGGGGGTGCAATATACCCCCCTGGAGTGTATGCTGGCAGCGGCAGTCCAATGGCAAATGCAGGCAAGCGAGCAGGCAATGAGTTCAGTCACAACAAGGCCATCACAAAGCGACTTGCCAGTGCAGTGCACTACCAGCAGATCCTGGACATCATAGCAGAGTTTGTACATCAGTTTGATGAAGTAAATGTGGCTACAGCTTTGCACAGACTAGCCAAGCTGCAGCCTCCCAACCTTTCCAACCAGCCCCCCTCCATCATCTACACCAATCAGTTTCAGCAGCTCATCTATGCCATTAAGACCCTGTTGGATCGATTTGAAGCTCAGGCGGTGTCCAACACCATGTGGGCCTTTGCAACTCTTGGGTACTACCCTGATGGAGACACACTGGACAATATAGGGGAGCATGCTGTGACCATCATCAGCACATTCAGACCGCAGGCCACGTCCAACACCCTCTGGGCCTATGCCAAGCTGGGGTACCCCCCCCCTGAGTCCCTGCTAGCTGCTGCCGCTCACCAGATGGTCATCGACTTTCCCAAGTCTGTACCTCAGGTGCGTGCTGCGCCCTCTATAAATGGCCTAAGCTGCCGCTGTCTGTCCCACAACTGCCTGATGGCATGTCTACTGTGTACCTTGCTAAAGATGATCTTGCTAATTTGTGTTTCAGCAGAGCTGGCATCCAGTCATCAGTCATCTCAAAGTATCTAATCTCAGTGTGTAACCGTCTGTTTGTAACAGCTCTGACCAGCAATTGGCAGGTGCCTGCCAGACACACCTGTCAGCTCTAGGGCGTCTCAGGCAGCAAGATCAGGGTCCAGTGCAGCATGCCCTCCTGTTATCTTGTTGCTTATATGGCTATAGTGACTGACATGCGTGAGCTGTCACAGCAAGATCAGCATCCAGTACATCATGCCCTCCTGTTATCTTGTTGCTCATATGGCTACAGTGACTGACATGGATGAGCTGCCACTGCAGGACATCTCCAACACATTGTGGGCATATGCCACACTGCGCCACTACCCCGGCTCTGAGCTTCTGGATGGGGCGGCCAAGCAGGCAGTCTTCACCATCCAGCGCTTCAAGCCTCAGGAGGTTGCCAACACCCTGTGGTCATATGCCACCCTGGGGCATGACCCCAACAACCTCCTCCTGGACGCCATGGCTGCACAGATGGCAGAGCGCATCCAGCATTTCCGCCCCCAAGCCATCTCCAACAGTCTGTGGGCCTATGCCAAGCTAGGCTACAACCCAGGCAGGGAGGTATTGGATGTGACAGCTCAGCGGGCTGTTCAGTCTCTGCCTCAGTACACTTCACAGGAGATTGCCAACACCCTGTGGGCACTTGCGACCCTGGAACACCATCCAGGAGTGCAGCTGCTGGATGCCTCTGCAGTTCAGATTGCGCGCCGTATTGAGCAGTTCAGCCCACAGGACACCAGCAACAGCTTGTGGGCCTACGCTAAGCTGTTCCATTACCCCTGCAATGACTTGCTACAGTCAGCAGCCATGTACTGCCTTCGCCATTGGCACAGGTGTGCTACACAATGACTCACACACATGCTCTCTTTGTGTCTGACTTGTTGCTGATTTACTTGTTCATGTCATTGACTGGTGCTTGAGCTGGCATCAGCATTCATGACCTCTTGTCTTGTTGCTGTCATATTGCTCCATTGGGGTCACGTACACCCATACACAAGCAGGCTTGTATCATGCAGTCAGTGAGCTCATCAGTGATTGCGCAAACATGTATGAAGTTGCATGCATGTGCTATGACTACCCCGCCTACTATACGCGCAGATGATGCAATCTAAGTAATATGCTGTGGGTATTATGCAGGTTTAAGCCTCAGGAGGTGGCAAACATGTTTTGGGCTCTGGCCATTCTGAAGGCATGCCCGCCTGACACCTGGCGCCTTCTGCTGGACAAGCTGGGCAATGTGCCTGTTGCCAGCTTTGATGACGCTGACCAGCATCAGATGTATCAGGTCTACTTGCTGCTGGACTCAGCAGGTGTGTCATAACCTCCCCCCTCATAAGCCAGGCCTTGCACTTTGGGTCTTGCTTGGTCTGTAAATATGTCTGATCCAATGCCGGCTTGACGCACATGTGCAAGACATCTGCTCTTGTTCAGCATAGCTCTTGTGCAGACATTGCCGTATGCATGCATGAAAAGAGTGCATACTTTTGGGCAGCTGGTTGGCAGCAAAGCTGCATGTGGCTGGTCAAGCTTGTGAGTAACACCATCTGGTGTAGCTGCAGCTCGGCCAGTAGGAGGGCGCGTCGCAGGGCCCTCCCTCGCTGCCAGCTTCCCGCCAGCCCTGCTGGAAAGTGCCCTGGCTGTGTGGAAGGCGTCAGTGCGTCAGACAGGGCGCATCAGCAAGCTGCATGAGGAGGTGTCTCAGGTGCTGTGGAGCCTGGGCATGGTGCACACCAATGAGCACATCACCCCTGATGGCCTCTTCTGTGTGGACATTGCTTTGCAGGACAGCAAGGTCAGCTCCCTTCTTGTCTTTTCAGTGTGCTGTTAATACTGCTGTCATACTGCTGTCTGTTGCCAGGCTTGAGATTCAGATGCAAGATGTATCTTCAGCACCTTCAAGGGGCTCGCAACTCAGCTGCATGTGCAAGGCTTGTCTGATGCCCATGAGACCAGAGTCTGCTCTTGTTTCTCAAGTCTAACTGTCTGCATGCCAGACCTGTGCCTCTTGCTGTGCAACTGCAATGTGTTCATCAGACTCTGAGATCACCTAATGAGTGGAAAGCATTCTATCTACCTACCAATATACTTTCTTTCGCTTAAGAGTTTGTTGTGCATTTGAAGGTGGTGCTTGAAGTGGATGGCCCCTCTCACTTCTCAGCCAACTCCCACCGCCCTCTGGGGCGTACCGTGGGGCGCAGGTGACACCCCCCCCCCCCTGTACCCCTGTTCCGTTTTTCCTTGGCCCAGCAGCTTATGTTTGGTGCCCTTGTTGCACATCTATCAAGCCATTCATTGTTACTATCAAATTTGTGTCTTGTCAGATGCTGTGCATGCCCTGCTTGTGCCCATCATTGCTCTGCCTTGGGCAAGTTGTGAATGTTGGCTTGCCAGTCAACAGCAGCTGAGAATTGAGCACATCAAAGGATGTGAGCTGAGTGGGACATGTGATTCACAGGTGCATGCTAGAGTCACGAGGGTATTTTGTGCGGAGCATACCCTTTTATGAGTGGAACAGTGTGGAAGGTGTTGAGCAGCAGAAGGCATACCTGTCCCGCCTTCTTGCCTCTGCTTATGCCTTCAGCAGGCCAGTCCTAGCTTGAGCACTACCAATAACCAGCCAAGCAATTGATATTTAATTTTTTAGCGACCCACATGGAGGGCTGATCAGTGGCAAATCTGATCAGATCGACGCTGTCTTGTATTTGGCAGCATTGTACCAGCCTGTGGGCAATGATTGTTTCTTGGCCACTGTTTGTGCTGGCTGCTTTTGTTGTGCAGTTCAGCACAGACGGCTTTTGATTGCAGAAGTGGGTGTGTGAGCAACAGACAGGCACTCCAACCCATGTCTGCTCTCACACTGTCCTTCCAAGTATTTTTGCAAGTGATGCACGAAGAACCGGTCTATGTTCAGTTTCAGCTGCACTTTGAAGTTCTGATTAGCGCAAAGGGCTGGCCAGAGCACAACAGCTAGTACTTTGGAGACGCAAAATCTTGTGTTTGGTGTGCTATACAGTATTGGTTGTCCTTGCATGTAAGGTGCAGCATGTGTGTTCAAGCACTTTCGATGGCATCCTTGACATCTTCAAGTGAACTGCACTAGTGAACTGCACTAAGGCGACTGAGATCTTTACTTGTAGGCCATTATCAAGCTAGGTCAAGTTCTGCAACTTCTTTTTTATGGCCTGAACAAAAACCCTGCTTGACGACTCGATGGAGATATGGCAATAAATTGGCTGCCTTTGTGCAGCATTTTCTCGTACATTCAATCAAATCACCCCCCTTCTCCTGTGTAACAGTATGACTTTGAGCAGGGCCAGCATGTGAAATAGCACCACACCCACATTCATGCACTTGTACCCTTTACAAGCGCACATAGATAGTTGTTTACCAAACTTCTTATAGCAAGAAACTCATATACCAATAGTCACTGCAAGCTGATGTTCCTATGCGCACTGCCTGACTGTATCCTGCATTTTCAGCCCGGGCTACAACATATCGGGACTGTACATTGCAATCATCACAGTGTCATTGATTGGTGATGGTCCAGGCCTGCTACTGCTAAACGCCTGTCCTTGCTGCCAACAATGCTTTTGCCGCCCGCGAACTGTTTGGTCTACCTAGTGCAACTGAAATACGCTCACTGACATCAAGCAGCTTGTCCATATCCACTCCATGCTTGATGCCAAGCCCATTGAGCATGTACACCACATCCTCCGTTGCAACATTACCTGCACACCAGATACTTCTGTTCACCATGCACCATGTACGTGCTAAGCACAGCTTCTCTCTTCAACAGGGTGTCATAAATCATCTGCATCAGCATTATCGCATACCCAACCAGCATCTGTCCTCAAAGGGTCCATGTGGGCTGCACTGCCAGCTGTGCAGTGCAGATCTTCACACAAAATAAGCAACAGTCCACAAGATGGCAGCAGTCTGCCATTTCGGGTGCACTCGTCATGCTAAGACCACACACGCATACTTTGCGTGGGTACCACGGCAGAAGCTTGGACATTAGCAGCAGCAGCAGCAGCAGCAGCAGCAGCGGCGGCAGCAGCAGCAGCAGCAGCACCCACCTGTTGCTCCCTTGGCGTAAGGGCATCCGCCCAGGCCTGCCACAGCTGTATCCACCACCTTGATCCCCATCCCAAGAGATGTCAGGATGTTGGCAACTGCCTGCCCGTATGTATCATGCATGTGCGCTGCCAAAGCCTCAACAGGCAACACATCCTTGCAGGCCTGCACAACAAGGGTGAAGCGCTCCAATCTGGGTAGGCGCCACGGTTATGTTATATGTTCATGCATTGGCCACCCCAGACGAAGGGGAGATGTCACGCTGAGCCTATGTGTGTGTACGGACATGTGCCAACATGTGTGGTGTGTCATTCACATACTGCATGATGACATGAGTGATGATGTCACACACACCAACAAAATATCACACTTGGACATACTTAGCAGTGACGCTGCACTCAACAACTGTAGACGAAACTGACAGGACATGCACAACGCCACACACATGCAGTCAAGGATCAAGAAGCAGATGCCGCCTTTTGGGCAGATCACATTTGAGCCTCTGAACCAGAGCAGCCTCTGCAAAGATGCTGAGCTTTACGCATTCTTGCAGTGTCACAGTCTGCTATGAGCTGCACAACAATCCCACACTAGCGATGTGCAGCAGGTGAGCATACCTTGAACATCTCAGCTACTGAAGCAGGAGTACCTACGCCAATGGTGTCTCCCATTGATACCTCATAGCATCCCATCTCATACAACTTTCCTGCTATCTTTGCAGCTGCTTCTGGTTCAACATTACCCTGCATGTGACTGTACTGCGCACAGTCTGTATTGCTACCATTCAGTTACTTTGTGCTCACAAGCACGCAAGCACCAGTAGTGTCCATGAACGCCGTGACGCTCTCAAAGGCAGTGAACATCATGCTTGGACGCCATATGGGTGACAGACTCAGTGCAAGGCAATGTGTGAAAAGCAATTTGATGTTCACGCATGCAGCTGCTGACAGTGTGAACTACAAACAGCAGCAGCAGGTCAGTGTCATGACAGCAGTAAGGTGCCTACCTGATAGGGACAACCAACTACACAGGATACATAGCCTCTGACTGCCACTTGGGAGTCTTTGGCAGCCGAAATTACCTCTTCAATGCGTTTGAGGCTGTCCTGAATGCTACAGTTGGTGTTCTTCTTGCAGAACTGCTCTGACGCTGCTGTGAAGACTGCAATTTCAGTTGCCGCAGCAGCATGTGCCCGCTGAAAACCCTGCAAAGGTCAAGACACAAGACATGAGGTACAAAAATGAGCAACGTCACAAACACACGAGACAGTCTGCCTTGTGTGCAATAAAAGCGCGCTGTGCTTGCCTTCAGGTTGGGAACAAGCACTGGGTACTTGACACCTTTCTTTCGAGAAATGCTTGCACACAGCTCAGCTGCGTCTGCAAGCTGTGGAACCCATTTTGGGCTAACAAAGCTGGTCACTTCCACTTGCTGCAGTCCAGCAGCTACAAGGCCTTCTACTAGTTCTATTTTTGTTGCTGTTGATACCTGCATATATTGCTTATCGTGGCATCTGTGCAAGAGCGACATTATTTACGTTTTGGCTCTGCAGTATCTTTGTTATACCCGTTGCTTCTCGTTCTGTAAACCATCACGGGGTGAGACTTCCACCAGGGTTACTTCAGTGGGCAGGTCTAAATTTCCGATCCTCTGTGTCAGCAACGAGTTCGTTGTAAAGGCATCTTTTGAAGGGGGCCATAGATTGCCTTCTGATCAGCACGAGGACTCACTGCTTTGCTGTCATTATGCAACCAAAGCCGATCAACAAGCAGCGCAGAAGATACGCAAGAGAGTTGCTTTGCCAAGCGTGACTGTCTCAGCACTGCGCGGGGCAGCATATGTTATCCTTGATCAGTAGTCCAAAACCTACAGCAAGCTCACCGTGCAGGGCCAGCAGTGCAGGCTTACAGTGTAGGCTGACAAAGCTCGAAGTCGACTGTGCATTGGTTTCGGAGCAAATCATGAAAGCTTTTCAGGAAAGTTCATCGTGCATACGATCATTGAGACTGTCAGGTGGCAAAGCTGGCAGATCAGACCGCCCATTGAAGTATTTTAGTTTGCGCATAGGCTATCGCATCTGTTCATTGAAACATTTGCCTGGCGCAACCTTGTTTCGACAGCCCCTGCCTTGCAGCATGATCGCGTCCAACGAGCTTCACGGCCTGCATCAACGCTCTGTATGTTGAGCTTCAGTGGACTTGCTACCGATTCGACACATGAGCGCCCGATAATAGCTCGGTCATGTTTTATGGCACCTCTCAGTTCGATCCTGTATACATCGTTGCCCAGATAGCTAGTATACAAGCGGTCTTTTATATTACCCTTGGTGCTTTGTTCTGGCTCCTGGTGGGTAAGCATGAGACCGTAGGACCAGTGGACCGCTTTGGATAGAAAGTTAATATTGAGGAGACACATCGTGCTGCAGGCCCATATGCTGGCGGGCTGACGCTGTCATACCTGTTCAGCAGTGTATGGCTGCAAGTTGGTGGATGGATGGTGCTGCTTTCGAGCTTGGGGACAGCTGTTGTGACTGCTGTATCTGTTGCTCTAATAGTAAGCACCCATTTCCTGTGATGGCGCATAGGAGCTCACCAAGCTTCCTGCGCCGCTATTGCCGGCCAGACTAAATCGACTGTGGCTGTGGCCTTCATACAGGTTGAGAGAGCCAAGAAGTGTTTGGACTTTTCGTTCACTGTCCACTTCATCCATATAGTGGCATCTGCGTCATATGCTGGCTTTCCAAGACGCTGGGAATGGTAAGTTGGATCTGAAGTCTCAGACTGATGCAAAGTGCACCATCTGCAAATCAAAAAGACCTCTATCTTTCTGATCCTCTGGTCCAGCGCACTTCATACATCAGTCATAGGATGTCTGCAGGTGGGGCGTGACTGCCGGTTCCTTTCTCATCACTGCATTGCTCAGTGAAGCTATTTGTGCAAGAAGAGAGCTGCGTGATATTCCTCTGGGTGAGGCTCTCAGCTGTCTGCTGTAGTGCATCCATTGCATCAGCACAGACTGAACCAGCTTGTCGAAGGCTGCCGCCAACATCATCCAGCATGTGAAGAGATCCTTGGAAAACTCAGCATGCGTATGGGGAGCATCAGCTGATGGCTGCTTGGATTTTTTGCATAAACATATATGGCTATGCAGGAGTTTCTGCCCATAGACACGCGCCACAAGCAGAACTGACACCACTCAATAAAAGTGGACAAGCAGCAGGCCGTTCTCCTGCCTCCAAGGGCATGGCTGCCATCAACTCTGTAGTTGAAAGGGCTGTCAATAAATCAGATGTAGGCCGTCCCAGCACTTCAACGGGCAGCAAGCTTGCAAACGAGCAGGTCTAATGGTTATGTTATCTAATGGTTATGTTATCTCCAGTAAATCTCTGGCTGCAAGTCAGACTCTGCACTGAAACTCGTATGTGCCAGCGCAATTGACAACCTGAACAGCTCAGTTGACCACCTGAACTTGTCACATGGCAACTGAAGATACTATTCAGCACAACAGAATGTGCTGCCTGTGCAACATGCTAGTGTACACTAATGCTATTGAAATCATTTCCTAGGACCATATTGCTACATGCCCAATTCAACATCATTACGAAAGATCCTGACACTGAGCAGGGGATACTGCCGTCCTGGCATCAATCTGTGATGGACTCACGCGGTATCATGCCATGTATTGCCAAATGCTAAATTCATTTGATAGTTCCCCTGTGTTGTACTACACACGTATGGTGTCTACTAGTCAGAAGAAATACATACTTAAGAGCACAATGTCGCCAAGCAATCATGCTACTTTTTGAGGTAGTCTTGATTGGCCTAGTGTACATGGCATATGTGTAATATACCCCAATGCTTGCCGGCATATGTCTACATTCCTGGCCTCACCCCATGAGAGGGCATTGGTTCTTGTGTAATCATGCTACCTTTGGCATGTATCCATGCTACAGGGATCTTCTCTGCTTGACCAGAAGAACCATATACCAAAATCCTGCTCTGACTCAGGGAAGAAACTATACACGAACTCAGGGAAGAAACAACATGACCTGCTCAGTCTGGGGCAGCAGTGTCTAAAGCTTCTTCTGTGTCTTGTGGGTCAACCCATTTGGCTGCAGCAAATACACCCGCAGCCAAAACACCTGACTTCTGCAACACACATATGTGACCAACCTGTGTTCTAGTAAAGCAATAGGCGTCAGAAGAGTTTCAGAGTCTGATATGGCATCTGCTATGCAGACTGATTGAAAGGTGAAATCTTACCGTAGCTTTCCAGCCATGTAAGACAGGAGTCGTTGGTACTTCTGAGATGAAGGACCGGGTCAGACCTGCCTGTGAACACAGTGAGATAAGCCTTGCACTGGACTGTGTGCAATCAGCTTTTGCAGACTCTCTGAGCAGGCAGGGAAGTTACTGACGAGCACTGTTTTGCAGTGTTGGCTGTGGAGACTTACTGCCGCACCAGCTGCACCAGGTAGGAATGGGCTGTCTCTGTCCAAGATGTCATTGCAAAGATTGCAGCGTAACCCTCTCAGCACTCCTGCGGGTGTACACATGCGAATTGAGCTTTGAGCTACATTCCCTGACAGCAGACATCTGGTGAGACTGCAAACAAATGGGTAAGATATGTATCAGGATCTTGACTGACCAAAGAACGTCCCCATGATGGCCATTGTTTTAGTGCCGCGCATCATAACAGAAAAGAGCTGAATTGGTGGCTCCATGAGATGGGCCTCTCTGTTCATGTTTCTGAAAATAAACTTCTTCTCCTGGACGATTCCCCATATCATGCCGGCCAATAAGCCAGCCAAGCAGCCGCTTATAGTACCAGAAGTCCAGGCCTCAAGGCATGTGTGATGTGGCCCTGTCCCCTCCTGTTTGGCCGGTGCGCGTATGTCTGACATCTAGTCTTTTGGACTGTCCAGGATGCTCAGGTGTGATGCTCAGTGCATGCTTTCGTTGTTCACGAAGACAGGGAGCATGTGCATGCCTAGCTAACCCATCGGAATTTGTGACAGCGGGTGCGGGCAAGACGTTCGTGCGCGAGGTCACACTGGTTTCCTTCGTGCTACTTGGGACATGTTGCATGCGACGACATGGGCGCAGAGCTCAAGCAGGCTCGGCTCGTGTGAAACGCCAGCAAAAGCAAAAACGAGCCTCAGGATCTCAGAAGTTGCAAGACGCGTCCGACGCGGAGATCACCAGGTTCTGGATCACAAAGGCTGCCTGCTTCCATTTCGGTCACTCGTTGATGGGAGGAGATCACATGCATGGCGAACCAAGATCTAGCACCAGACACAAGCAGTGATCGCTTGATCAACGGAGGTGCCAGCGAGCATGGTTCAACAGGGCCTTCACTGACTTGCATCCGCGGTGCCTTGATCTTCTCGCCAGTGGCTTGGCCAGTGATTTGTACTTTGCCGAACAGCGCTGCATGCAATAGGCTAGTCCAGTCAAAACCGCCTTGCACATAAACATGGCGTCTGACAACCAAGCTGCGGCAATCAATGATCTCGTGGAAACAGCCTTAGGGAACGAGGATATTGCTCCGTTGGTGCGATCGGCTGCAACGCTTGGTCGATGCCTTCTTGTTGCATTGTCCATATCAGCACAAACTCTCCAAACACATACAACTTGGGGCACAGGTGCGGTATGTGTTCGAGAATGCCACAGAACTGGCATCTGTACCTGCTGGCCAGGAGCTGGATCAGGAAAGAGTTGCACAAGCAGGAAGTCCAGAACAGAATGCACCAGCTTTGCAGACAGAAGCTTCCGCCCAAGGTGTCTTGACTGCCTTATACAGTGTGGCAGAGGACCAAGGCAGTGAGATCGCGTCAATCTGCAGGTATTGGCCGGTCATGTTGCTATTGAGTCTCTCCCTAAGGCCGCTGGTTTACAGCACTGAACACCATTGTGCATACAGCATGCATCACCTCAATCCTCAGAGAGTACCAAGCGCAGGCACAGGACAGCATTTGTGCTTGCATCAATGATGGAGGTTTTGGACTGCCCTGCATGCGGCAGTGCCATGCCTGCAAGATTGTCTTTGCTTCTCCTGTACTGTGTAGCTGCTTGCTTGACAGGGCCAATGCCGACGAGATGGCAGCATCGTTACAGGAGCTTGGCACAATGCAGACCACTGCTGCCGACCTCAGAGCACGCATACAAGATGTGGATTCTGGTCTCAATCGCGTAGGCAAAGCTTATCTGCACCATCTTACAGACTGGCAGGAGCACAGCAGTATCACATCTAACCTGACTCACTCAGTGCAGGTCAGCACATATAACTGATGATCATCTAGGTCTGTTCTTGGAGGCTTTGTGTCCACTGTATCGTGTTGTATCGTGTTCCTGTAGCTGTTGTTCAGACTCTGCCATTGTTCAGTCAGTGAGAACTCTCTTTGAAGCAGCGCTGTGTTGTACCATTGTAGCCTGCATCTGACCTTAAGCCTTCGCAACAGCCGTTGTGTAGCAAATCAAATACGACATGTGCACCTTACGCCTTGCTTGGCTTATGATTTGCACCTGATGCTTGTTGCACCAGGGCCACAGCAGCAGCCAGCATTGACTTGACCATGGTCCAACCAATGCAGGCTGTGTCTCACGCCACCAAGATGCTGCGCAATTGCTCAACCATCAGCAGTTGCATCTTGACTGGCAACTTGTCCAAGGCACAGCAGCTCTTGGAGAGGACCACCTTGCAGTGGTCATCACAAGGCAGCACAGGTCTTGATCCACCCAGGTGCAGCTCACTTCTGCCAGTAAACATACAGCGGCTTGAGTCCTACCTTTGACTGTGCAGGCATTGTGCTGGGCTGCTTTTGTACAACTGCTTGTTTCTGTGCTCCGGGCTGCCGCCTTAGGAGGTTATGATCGCTGAAAAGCGTAAACTTTTCTTTTCTTTTCTTTTCTGCTTGTTTCTGTTTACTGACCAGACAGCCAAAACACACAGCATGCTGGAGTGAAACTGTGTGCATCCAGGCTCAGTTGGAGTGCGCCTAGCAGAGACTGTCTGGGGCAGAGCTTGGGTCAACTGCAGCCCTATATCACAGGCTGCTTGGATGCTTTAGGGGTAGCCATACAGCAGCGAGCCATATCTGATATCAATGATTGGTTGGTGTGTCCTGCCATCCACCAAACGTGCCTGAAATCTGTTGGTTTGTGAGCACCCATGGCAACAAGCAGCAAACTTAACATCCTCACCTTGTACAGTTGCACTGCCACCTGACATGACTGCACACCTTGCCCAGCATGGCCTTTCTCGGATGTGAAGATGCATCAAGCTACAATGTGAAGTCACTGCAGCAGCAACATGTAGTTCCATATTTCTCGGGCATACACACGCTTGCCTCTTTTACACCTTGCATGACTGCTGATGCTTATGCTCACTTCCTCCACATGTCTATTGCCTAGCAGCGTTTTGCTAAATAGCCAAAATGCCCGCTTTAGTCCAATGGCACAGCTATCAGGACGTGTACTCAAGTAGCACATTTTATAATGGAAAGCAATGCAGGTGAATGTGCGAGCAGCCGCTAAGGAGCTAGGCATGAAGGCCATCAAGCAGGCGTCAGTGATAGAGCAGCGCGAGAAGGCTCTCACACAGCAGCGCAAGTCCCACAGACTGCCGCTGGCCAACAAGGAGGACCTCAGAGCAGCTGCTGCAGCAGTCGCCAACGGTTGGCTGCTGCATCAAAGCACAGGTAGCTTTGCTATTGTTTGGCCGACCATCAGCACAGCACAGCATAGCACAGCACGGCACAGCATGGCATGGCACAGCATGGCATGGCACGGCACAGCTTTTTACTTGTTTGGCTGACCATGATCACAGCACAGCACAGCACAGCACAGCACAGCACAGCACAGCACAGCACAGCACAGCACAGCACAGCACAGCACAGCACAGCACAGCACAGCACAGCACAGCACAGCACAGCACAGCACAGCACACAGCAGGGCATAGCTCTGCACATCAGCCCAAGTCATTCACTGGGTCGTTCTAAATCAATGTTGATGCAGAGCACTTAGGGACTGGCAATGTGGTGTGGCTGCAGGTAAGCCTCAGCAGCAGCACAAGAAGCAGGCAGGGAAAGCTCCTCCTGCAGTAGCTACTGCAGACCTGGACCTGCGCCTTGAAGAGGAAGACTTGCTCAGAGGCATCGACATGACCCTCCTGCACAGGTCAGCTTCTTCCGCAGCCTCCACTTCATATGCTGTTGTGCAAAAGTTGTGACCTGTTGCTGCGACCCAAAACTTGCAGCGTTGATGTACACACATCGCACCTTGGAAGAGGTGGAGGGCTCTTTAAGAACGCGTGACTTCACTGAGACACCACTGGGTGCTGAAGGTTGCAGTGTAGTCATAATCCACTGCCTGTGTCTGTAACATGGCAACCACTTTGTCTACCCAACCACCTTTGCTGGCCTGATGACTGGTGGCCTGACCACCTAAACACCCAGCTTGTTGGCGAGGCAAGTCATGGACGCAAGCCTGCCAACTACATGCAGGTGCATACAGATACACAAGCGCATGGGGCGGCTGCAGCAGTTCAGGACATACATGCTGGACAACAGACGCCAGCAGCTCAATGTGGACTTGGCGGCATCTGTCAACTTCACAGAAGCCTATCAAGGCTTCATTGCACAGGTGTGTCACTGGCCCTGCAACCTTTGATCACCAGGCTTTTTGGTCGTCCTGCAGATTTGTATTCCAATATTACCAGGATTTGGTACTGTCAGTCATGTACTTTGACTGTATGGAATAAACAAGCTTTTGCTTAGTCGGGAATGGCAGCTGTGCTTGGCTGTTGCCCATATTTCCTTGTTCTTTACATGGTGCTCTTGCAAGGAGAGGCAGCGTGGCAGCTCATTCAGGCACTCATCCTCCACCACACTGCCCAGCACCCATACAAGAAAACTGGCGTCGGCTGTCATCTTGATAGAGCATGTGATGCACATGCTTCAGCCATAGTACTTTGTCGGACATTTGCCTCTGTCTGTGTGTCAGTGTTGCATGGTCATTGCTGCAAGCAGGTGTATGATCAACTGCAATGTCCACAGTTGACCATTCACCAGCTAGTGCATTGCTGCTGGTGCATCAGGTTCTTGAGTGCACCCTTTGCGTGCAGATTGTGGGATTCTTCATTGTGGAGGAGAGGGTGCAAGCAGGGTGTGGGGAAGTAGGGGAGGGCTGGCAGCTCAACTCAGGCTGGGAAGCAGCTGTGGCCACCCTCAAAGCCCGCCTAGAGACCGCCTGTGCCTCTTTCCAGGACCCTGTGCCGCTTCGCAGCCTGAAAGACTTCACGCTACTCAGCTGCACGGCTCTAGGTATTGTCAAGCCGCCTTAGCATGCGCTGTTGTCATCTGGCAACCAGTCTGCTTGCAGATGCCGTTCATGCATCTGTTCAAAGCCCTCTTTGCCGCTTGCTAGCCACTTGCTAGCCAGCCATGACATAATGATTTACTGCCACAACATCACGATTCTCACTGACAAGACAATGCTTGTGATCCTTGTTTGTACACACTCAATTGGATTGCTCTCTGCTGTGTGTGACTAGCAAACTGTTTTGCCATAGTGGCCGTGTCATGGTTTGATGCACAGCTATCCCTGTGCATTGCAAGCAGCGACTCAGTCTACAGTCTCAGGCAAGACAGCATTGCTACAGCAAGTGGCATGTCTGCACACGTGTGACTTTCTCAGAGCTACATGTGGAAAGTGCTTCAGCAGGATGCTGAGTGGGTGTGCAGGGCAGTGTGGGTACAGCATGGCGCCCATCAAGGAGGTGCTGCTAGCAGCTAGAAACAAGTTTCATGATGTCCTCAGTGGCACAATGACTCAAGCTGCTGCCAGAGCTGTGAATGAAGACGACCTACACCGAGTAAGGACCGTGTCAAGATGTGCAACTTGTATTGGTGCTGCAGCTGTGTAACGCCTGGTAGCTTTGTGTCTGCATATTGCCAGTGACGCCTGGGGTAGAATCCCAAGCATCTGTGTTCAGGAGATTATACTTCCAACGACTCTGGAGGCAAGTTGCTGCAAGTGTTGACGTATGCTGTGTCACTTGATGCGTGTTCATCAGAAACCTTGTACACATACCAAACTGTTGTTGGGACATCCACCATGCAACATCCCACTCCACTCCATACCACCATCTGCTCAGCTTTGCAGAGCTTGTAGTCATGAATGGTCCTGTTCGCACTCCATGAAAGGGCCTGCTATGCAAGCTCCTTCTCTGCTCTCATCCCTGTCTTCCCCTCATCATTCATCCAACCTGTGACACCAGATTTGTAAGGTGTCAGGCTGCTGTCACACATCCTCTTCTGCAGAGCATTTGCTATGTTGCAGGTTGATGTGCAATCTGAGGCAGAGGTAGAGGAGCTGCAGGGCATTTTGGGGCTGGCCCTCCAGCTGGACCTGGACAGCAAGCACCAGCCTTCTGCTGCTGCGTCTCTGCATCTGCCCTGCCAGGCTCCCTTCACCAGCATGGTGCCTGAAACCATGCGCATCACACACAGGTGCCGTCTCAAAAGCAAGTGTAGCAAGCACACTTTCTTTTGGTCCATTAGAGGTATTTGACCTATTGCATGCATGTCTGACTAGACTCAGTGTCGGACCCCACTCACCGTTCCCCCCTACCTCCATCCCCCCTTTTCCCTCATCACTGACGGCAGAGTAGCAGATCTCACATGGCTGCTTTTGTCAAACCTGTGACAGTGTCAGATACATTGACAAGATCATGACACTGACGGCAGTCTAGCAGATCTCACATGCCTGCTTTCGTAAAAACAGTGATAGTGTCAGATGTATTGACACAATCATGACACTGACGGCAGTCTAGCAGATCTCACATGCCTGCTTTTGTCAGAACAGTGATAGTGTCAGATGTATTGACACAATCATGGTCCTTGAGAGCTCAACTTCAAGCATGTCCATGATCATCATCACAAATGTAGCAGTGCATTGCACAGTACGATAGCTCTCACCATGTTCACCTCTGTCCACCAGTTTCTGACAATGTACTCTGATGTTCATAAATCCCTTTGCCTGCTGCAGTTTTGTGGAGAGCAGCATTGGGTTTCTGTCAGGCCTAGTCAGCTCTGCTGAGCTGGTCCTGCTAGCACGTCAGCACAGAGACCGCATGCTTGCCAAGGTAACCTACCCCCTCATACCTGAATCATACCACACGCTGCAAGTAGAGCTGCCAAATCTGCACTTTGATCAAAGGCTTTTCTGTGCTATACACCCTGCCATCGATCAGCTCAAGTCAATGAGGAGCATGGATGTCAGAGCAGACCAGCTTGTTTGTTCTCAGACAGGCAATTGCCCCAAATAGGATGTTGAGAGACTAACAAAGCTCTGTCCCAAACATCAATGCTCACTCCAGCTATGTTTGGCAAGGTCCACTGCAGAATTGCTGAATTTTGCTGTTGGACACACAACATGCCTGGGAACACCACAACACCGCTGAATGTTGCCGCGGCCTGGCTCGTCCCTGCATCTTTCAAGATGCTTGTCTATGTTGCAACGCCAGATATACACGTCATCATTGAAAATCTGCAATGCCCAAATGCACTTGTCATCATCAACCCCCACTGTCAAATCCCTTGTAAGAGTCTCAGTTGTCACGCACTGACCTGCATTCTTGACAATAAATCCTCTTGTGTCACTCAGATCAACATTGTGTGTATGTGGGTCTGTGCAGGTGGTAGTGGAAGCCCTGCAGCAGGCTGTGGATGCCCCCGGCCCCACTGGCTCTAACCCCCTGCCCCGAGCCATGCAGCTGGTGACCAACATCTCCACCTTCATGCACAGCCTGCCCCATCTGGATGAATTCACTATCCTTGCTGCTCGGTAGGGATCTCCTCCTGCATCCACTACTGCTGGTGTCTTAGTGTTGAGAAAGCATGAGTGTAACATTGAATCAAATCTATATCCTGGAAGGGTACTGCCCAGTTAGCAGGCTCTTTTTTTGCTGCAGTCATTCTTGATGTTGCAGCACCACTGCCCAACAGTGAACAATGCCTGGATGATGGCTTGCCACCATGGAAAGCTGCTGAGCCATGTGTAAAGCGGATGCGTTTCCCTCTCTACAAGCATCATATGCAGTGTCACTTTGAATGTCTAGAGCATAGGTGACACTCTAGCAAGGGACAACTGAGCCTATACGATGATCCTTGCAAAGTGCAGGGGAGATTTGCAGGCAGGGTGGCACAAACACACACCAGGCAGTCCAAGGAGAGGCCTGCCATCTGCCTTAGCCAAAGCAGCCCCTGTTGTACCTGTGGTGGCCCCTGCTAGCCCACACCTGGGCAAGAAAAAGGACAGCAGAAAGCAGATGAAGGTGGAGGTGTCTGCCCCCTCCCACAGCCTTGCGCCCCACCCCACACACTCCATGACAGGTGACCCTTAACTAACACAGTGCAGCAAACACAGCGGACAGTTCCACCATGGCATAGTATGTACCCTGTACATGTAACTTTTGCTGAGCCTGCTTGCATCCCACAGGCCTACATATGAGCTACATGATACAGTCCATCTAGCCTGCTCCACAGGGGTGACTGCTCAGGCTGCAGCTTACCTCTGGCAGTAAGCTGCAGCCTGTATGAACATATTTGCTTTGTGAAACTTCTTCTGGGCTAAGTTATGCGGTATAAACAGCTGTAAAGAATAGGCCTATGTGCAACTATACTTTCTTGCAGCATAAACAGCTTTAAAGACTCGGCCTATGTGCAACTATACTTTCTTGCAGCATAAACAGCTGTAAAGACTCGGCCTATATGCAACCATACTTTCTTGCAGTAGGGAAATCTGGGTGTTCCTCCTGCAGGTGCAGTCGGGGCGCTGGCAGCCTTTCAGGCAGTCCAGGGCAGCAGTGAAGCCCAGCTGCTGCGCCTGCTGGGTGACAAAGCCAGCGCCATCCTGGAGGCAGCCAAGCACCTCAACTGGCTGCCTGACCAGCCCCCACGCACTGCCCTGGGCCACAGTGCCTACATCCAGGACCTGCTGCCCTTCCTCAAGGTATGGCAATGCACCCAGACACACACTTTTGGTGGTGTTGCCCTTTCTCAAGGTACAGCAATGCACCCAAACACACACTTTTGGTGGTTTTGCCCTTCCTCAAGGTACGGCAATGCCCCCAAACGCACGCTTCTAATGGTTATGAGATGCACGGTATCACGGGCTCTTGTCTGGTAGGATGTGCAGACATGTCCAACTTGATCAGATGCTTCAATAGTCATGCAAATTGAACGCCGCTTAGCTGAGTTGCGTGCAGTCTGCTTCAGGCTGGCTTCAGGCGTGCTGCAATGTGCTGTAGCCACTGTCCTGCTGCAACATGAACCCTACTTATGATGCATCTCTACCATACTACACCGTCCTATACACGACTTGCATGCACACTGACTGCATCCTGACTGCATGCAAGTGTTGCAAGTGTTTCACACTTGGGTGTTGAACACGAACTGTGTAGCACTGATCGTGTCAATCCTGAGGTAGCACTGCATGTGGCTGCCCTTGCAGGACACACTGGCCCTGGCATCGCGCATGCTGCCACTGGAGGCCTACAACCGCCTGACACACGGCACATTTGGCTTCCTGAACGAGTGGATGATGAACCTGGTGACAGATGACGCGGTGCCTGCCTTCAACATGTATGGCCTCTTCAGGCTGGCAGATGACTTGGCAAGCATCCAAGCTTTAGCAGATGCGTCACAGCCTGCGGGCCTTGCGGTGAGAACCCTTCAGGCTACAATCACCGAAACCGATGTGCCTTCAAGTGCTTGAACAGACCTGAAATAAAACCCAGGGTTTTGGTAGCTTGAGATTACGGCTGCATCTTTTGTCAGGGTGTCAACTGTGTCAGTCAGCTATTGCATGTGTGTCTTGTGGTTCTGTGCAGCTGGCTACTTAGGATTACACTGGTGCTATGGAATTGTGCTGATACTATTCACATCTATGTGTTGTGGATTGAGGTAGTAATTTGCTTGTGCCACATCCTTTCCTGCAGGAATTTACAATCAGTATGTAGGGTGCTTCCCCTGTTGCTCAAATGGCATACAGGTACTCAATGCCATCTCCTCATATCTGGCTCATCATGAGCTGGAAAGCACACAAAAGAACTATGGTTGTTGTTATCATGATGATGATAATATTGGTGCGGTGTCATGCATGCATCAGCAGCTCTTTGTTTCATGACTGTGCTGGGGTATGGCAGGTACGCATGGCTGAAGTTGTGCAGACATGCACCCTGCTGGTCACAGGCAGACTGGAAGAAGTCCTGGACCCAGTGCACCAGTCTCGCAAGTACCCTGCTGTACAGCTAGACAGGCTCTCAGCAGTGCTCACCAAGTTCAGGTGCGTGCTTATGCACTTGTGCAGTACACAATGGTCTTTCAAACAGCACCTTGTGGACACTGCTGCATCCTATTGGCACCAAACCCAATTGATAACCATGGTGTTCATTGCTGTTGCCCAATTCCTGTTGCCCAATGCATGAGGTGTCCAGAGGTGCTCTCCACCCTTAAGACAGTTTCACAAAGCCTGGACCAGGGTTTGTGACGACATGTGCACAGGTGTCCCCAATTACAGTGTGTGGGAAGCGCTCCCATTGCATGCTTGTGCACACATGAGCTTACTTTACCATGAGGGCGTGTACAATAAATACTGCATGTTGAAGGGCATACACAGCTTTATGTAATCAGGAAAAACACTGTTAAGATGGGAAGGATGACTGGCGGGGGTCATGATGTGCTGCATGCGTCAAGGCTCTGCTGTGTTGTGCAGAGAGATTGGCGACAAAGCATCTTCCTCTGGCCATCACTTGTTTGGCAACAGCAAGCAGCCTGCGGTAAGTTCTGCAGCTGTCACTGTTGTGACCTGTCTGCTGCTGCTATCAGGAACCCTGGGCCACACTGCAGCCTTGGCCTGCATGGTCGCACAGCCTGGTAGCAATCTGCTTACTGTTGTGCCAAAGGCAGGGGCAAAATGTAGCACATGCTGACAGCTGCGCAGTGAATAGTTAGTTTTGCATGGGTGCAGAGCTTCCTGAAGAAGCAGACTGTGGACCAGGTCATCAGACAGCTTCAACGGCCCACAAGATGAAAGGCAGGTTTAGGGCATCATGTCTCATCTGACAGTGGGCGGGTACCCATTTTACGAATTGGCTTGCCATTGGGTACCTAGAAAGCATGTCATTCTCCAATATGTTGCTGGAGTGGTGCAATGGATGTTGATTCACTTTTTATGGTCAACAAACTTTTGGAAGCAAAGCATGAGGCCTGCTGCTACACAAAGCCTCCTGATGGTGCAATATAACAAATCCCCAGAGTGATATCTTGTTGCTCATGCTGTGGGGTAGTTGCAAGCATGAACACCCATGGTCACATGAGATGAGCAGTGTCTGCTAACAGTAGTTTACAGCAGCAATAATTGCTGACAGTATACTGGCTGTTCTGAGACTACGCATGATGACTCGTACAATGTCAGCGAAGCTCAGGACATGAACTGCAACACAGCTTGACGGCGACCCGTCACAGCAATGCTTGTCATGTCTGCATCTTAAAAGTCGCAGAGAGCATGCGCTTTTAGATGTCATGCCTTTGCCTTGTCGAGCATAGATTGTAAGTCAGCACAAAGCTATTGACTCTCCAAAATTTAGTTAGCAATGGTAGCACTCACATCCTATGGTGCGGTACTGTGCTGACTCGGCCTAAGCTATAAGGTACCGTATACCATACACCATATAATATTCGTTTCTTCAATTATGTGTGTTCTGCTAGAATAATAAACACGGTCAATGCAGAATAGCTGCTAGTTCATTGAACTGCATGCAGCTGTCCTACTGTTGAAGTGACTTGTACCAAAACACACCATAATCACAAACAAACCATAGTGACAAAACACATCATACTTACAACTGTTGCTGACACAGACATAACACAGGTGCAAATGCGACACATACTACTCACCCCTGTCACTTTTTGTGGCTCTTGGCCATCTTTTTCTTCTTGACATGCTTTGGCATTTTGTGTTTTCGTCGCTCCCTGTTCGCCTCCTTGACGGCTTTCTTATGCGCCTTGCGGTCTGCCTTGGTGTCACCACTGTCAGTCTCCAACACATCACTGCCTGACTGGCTGCTGCCCTCATCACTGCCTGAGTCAGATTCACCGTCCTGTTGCAGACCAGGCTCCTGGCCAGAGTTTACTTCTTCACCCCCGCCATGCTGCTGCCTGAGGGCTGCAGGAATCAAGGGCGCTTCCAAACAGGCCAATCCTGGAATGGCATCCACGTCAAAGTCATCATCACTGGAATCATCAGAGCTGCTGGCCGCATCAGCAGTGTCCAGGTCCCTGGCTAGGCACTCCTCCTGAAGTTCTAGAAGCTTGGGAGTTGTTCTGGCACCGGACATGTCTGCCTTCATGCCTGTGATGCCCTGGTAATAAATGCCCTCCTGCTCCTGGCCACCTGTGCATACAGCAGCACATCAGGAAATCATACACAGGGACGATGCCTTTGTACATCACTCATTATACACAAATACCAGCAACCCTTTTTCCAAACCCTTGAGGACATGAGCTTATACAGCGACTCTCTGCAGAAGTATAAGTACGTGTTTACAGGAAGAAAAAGCCAAAGACATCAGCAATAGACCGGAGGCTTGCAGCACCTCAACGCTGCATGACAAAGTTGTCTCAACATGCCGGCAGATAACAAGCATGACCCCCACAGCAAGACTGAACGCATGTCACAAGTAAGTTTAAGCACATACAGCAGAGAAAGGTAGTGCAGGATGACCAGCAGGGGCTGACCTGCTAGTCTGTCATGATCTCGCTCGTACTCCTCCACTTCCTCAAGTCTTCGAGGGATGTAAGCCTGCTCAAACACACGGTCTGCCAGCTTCTCCTCTTCATCATCTTTCTGAATTCCTTGCCTGCAGCAGCAGCAGATCAGCTCACAACCATGACACGTCACTGGAACAGTATTGCAGCAGAGATTAGATACGATCTAAATCATGTCACACAATTTTACTCCCACACTCCCAGATGTTACTTTGGAGAAATGCTTGCTGATGCTTGACCATAGACACCCGCATGCTGTGTGTCACAACAAGATGATGAAAAAAAAGCTGAGACCCGTTGCAGATCTGCAGCATGTACCACAGGCACAAGATGCAAGTATGCTTGGTGAGACAGCTTTCAAAATGCATGGAATGCATGAGCACCTGACAGCCAGCTGCTGGAGGGTCTCAACAGCTTCATGAAGATTGCTCTCGTTGATGGATGGGTCCACTGCAAAGTCAAAAAGCTGCCTGGTTGTGAGAACAGCAATGCCAGCACGCCTGAAGAAAGCATTGATGTGTGCTGCATCCTCCTTGAGAAAGTCCAGTGCACGAGGATGATCCAAATCTACAGCTTGACTAACATCAATGATCCACAGCTCATCCTGCATGCAAGGACATGCATTGAGTTGCAGTCTGCATTTGCAACTGGGCCTTGTGTGGAACTGTGGAGCTAAAGTCTGGATAGGTCCCAGCTGATGCTCACATGGCTCTGTGTGGCTGCGCAAACTCAGCGCTAAACATTACTCAACTCCGCAATGCAGATGCAGCAATGGTCTGGCCTGAAAGCCAGCACATGCAGATTGTGCATGCGCTGGCAGGCAAAATTGCCAGATGAAAGAGATTCTTGCGCCTGTGCAGGACATATGAGGCACCTTGAGAGAAAGCACCCATGTGAGCTCTTGCGTGAGGTGCTGCCATCAAAGCTCACCTCATGAAACAGGATATTGTACTCACTCAAGTCACCATGAACCAGGCGGCAGTCCTGGTACAGCTTGCGGATGATCATCACCATTTCTGTGTAGGCCAACCTGAGCCTGTTGGGCGACAAATCTGCATCCTGCAAAGCACATGCACTTCAGCCCCTTGCCACTTTGCAGCCTGCTACTGATGGCAATGATGGCAGGTCCAAGCTGCAGAAGCCTGTAGAAAACATCTATGTCACGGTGCAAAATGGGGTCAGTCAACAAACACCCATCTAACAGTGTGTCTGAAATTGGTTATGCCTGGGGACTAGTGTCAGGTATTTTGATTTTAATAACATAACTGAGCTTTTTAGTCAACACTTACGCCATGTGTCTACAGGAGGTACATGTAGCCCTGATGCATACCTTGAGTCGGGGTGCTGCAACGCCATTTGTGCCAATGAAGTCCATGATGAGCACATGACTGCGCAGTTGCAAAGGCTGTGGACTTCTGATGCCAGCTGCCTGTAGCCGCACCAGGTTTCTCCTCTCCTTCTCAGCCCATACCTTCACCATCTTCCGGGGGTTGTGCTTGCTGTAGCTGGCTCGGAATCTAAAGTCACCAGACACATACCTGCGGGCAGACAGCACTGCCGTTCATGACAGAGAAAATAATCATAATTAAACAGAGCAGGATGATACATCCAGAGACAGGCTGCTCAAGGACCCTTCATACCTGTCCCTGTCTTTGAAGACCAGAATGGAAGTTTTGTATATTTTAATGGCCAAATCTGCGCCAGCTGCGGTTGAAGCGTGGTACACATTGGCTTCCTTTCCAGTGGATATGCAGCCATGCATATCACTGAGATATCCAGAGTTAAGCAATCTGAAAAGTATCTGCATTCCATGGCATTTGGTTCATGCATTTCGCAAATCTACTGACATAGAGAGTTTTGACGTGTAGACACATACCATCCTGGTTCGAGGATCCAATGCTTGCTCAACAGTGGCTCTGTCACTCTTGTCTTTTCTGGAAGGAGGAGCAGCTGCTTGACGCTGAGTGCTGACTTTGAAGGCAGTCATGACTGAGCTGTCCATGTTCTCAAGACCTTTGAACTGATCTCTGTAGTCATCTTGAAGCTGATGCCCGGCCATTCTTGGACACAAGCAGGGTTAAACCGGAGACACACTGACAACTTGCTTTACTGCCACGCAGATCAGCGTCCGTCGACCTAGATAATAATAGCTTCTCGTCGGGTCGAACGATCTGAACAAGGGATGACTCAGAGGCTTTGGCTACGACCGGACGTTCAGAACTTAATGTGCAATTGACCAGCGGAAGCCAAGGCACTTGCTAGCGGCAGACCTATTGAAGGCGATCACTAACCCTAATTTCTACTTGCCACTTGAGCAGCTGGTTTTGACACCGGCGTCGGAAGGAGTGCGTTTTTGAACATTGGGTACAGGTCAAGTGACGGGTCTTGCACAATTTGTGCTGATACATTCTCCGTATCGTTAGCGCCAATCATCCCGGTCAAGCTTGTTGAAAGAAGCCAGTGACAGTTTGAGTGATCTCTCTCTCTCTCTCTCGGCTGTTGTAACTGCCGACATGGGTGACAAGGGCCAGGAGAGCGGCGAGTCGCAGGTGGAGATATGGAAGATCAAGAGGGTACGAGTGCAGGCTGACCGCCTTGATAGCTGCCTGCCTGCTTCGGGCCATAGCAAATGCTTCGCCCTATGTTGCAGCTGATCAAAGCCTTGGAGGAAGCTCGAGGCAATGGCACGTCCATGATCAGTCTCATCATGCCTCCGAAAGATCAGGTGGTTATCTTGACATGATATGTGGTGCATGTGGGTGTGCAGTCTCTGCACTTGCTGTGGCAACAGATGCCGAGGTCCATTAATGGCATGAGGTGCTTGCATCACTTTTTTTCTGCATAGGTTGCAAGGGTGCAGAAAATGCTTGGTGACGAGTTTGGCACAGCCTCAAACATCAAGAGCAGAGTCAACAGACAATCCGTGCTTGGTGCAATTACCTCAGCCCAGCAAAGGCTCAAGCTATATAACAAGGTAGATCAAGCTCTGTACGATCTCGACATGCTTCCTTGCATAGCTTGAACACTCTGTTAGTCTGTGCGACCTATGCGTCCTTCTCATCCTGTATGTCAAGCTATCAAGGTGGTGGCATTGCATACAAAGTCAAGCGTGTCTGTGACTCAGGTCCCTCCAAATGGGTTGGTCGTGTACACTGGAACAATCCTGACGGATGAGGGCAAGGAGAAGAAGGTCAACATTGACTTTGAGCCATTCAAGCCCATCAACACATCCTTGTACTTGTGTGATAATAAATTTCATACAGAGGCGCTGAATGAGCTTTTGGAGTCTGACAACAAGTGAGTTCCTCTTATTACAACAATCTGCACAGCAAGCATGTTGGAAAGAGCATCATGCTGCGCTGCCAATCGAACAGTTGTCGTTGCACAACACTCAAACCATGTGCATCATGCCCTTTAGCACAGTAAAGTCATCTTGCAGTAATCTTGAGCCCTTCTCAAGAAACAAGGCTAAATCTAACCCACAATGGGAAAAATGGTCGTCACAATTGATAGTCTGGACACCAATTCACATTGCACCGCATTCACATTGCTCCGCATCGCTAAATTGTGCCACCCATCAGCAGCACACTGACTACAGTCTCCGGCACCATGCAGATATGGCTTCATAGTCATGGACGGAAACGGCTCCCTGTTTGGCACATTATCTGGCAACAGCAGAGAGATCTTGGGAAAGTTCAGTGTGGATCTCCCCAAGAAGCACGGTCGTGGAGGACAATCTGCCCTTCGTTTTGCCCGCTTGCGTATGGAGAAGAGGCATAACTACGTGCGTAAGGTGGCCGAGACAGCGGTGCAGTTCTTCATCTCTGTGGACAAGGTCAACGTGGCCGGCATTGTGCTGGCTGGCTCTGCTGACTTCAAGACAGAGCTGAGTCAGTCAGACATGTTTGATGGCCGTCTGCAAGCAGCCATCCTGGCAGTTGTGGATGTATCATATGGTGAGTCATGGTCTCATGCCCTTGGGCATTTCATTCTGATTAGCTGCGTTATATGGCGTGTCATACATTTGACCCAAAGGTCTGTCAAGCCTGCTTGGCAAGATGCAAGTGCAATGTGTCATGCTGCTCAGGGTTCACAGAATCCGAGGTCAAAGCAACTTGCTGGGTAGCAACAGCACAATGCAGAGCAGCAATCACGTCCACTATCATTAGTTTGCTGTTGAACAACTGTTGTAAGTCTGTTGCAGGTCCAGTTACAGCAAGTGATCGAGATGCATGCCTGCAGGTGGTGAAAATGGGTTCAATCAGGCCATTGAGCTGTCAGCAGACACTCTGGCAAACGTAAAGTTTGTGCAAGAGAAGCGGCTGATCAGCAAGTTCTTTGACGAGATCAGTCAAGACACCAGCAAGTATGTGTTTGGTGTTGCCGACACCTTGCAATGTTTAGAGATGGGGGCTGTGGAGACACTGGTGGTTTGGGAAGACCTGCAAGTGTACCGATACACCCTCATGAACTCAACCAATGGTAAGTCCTTCATTGTCATCACCAACAACCTGTTCTTGGAAGGCTTGCAGGACCTGTTCAATCCTGTACACCTGTGTGTATATAAATCAAATGTCTCCATGCGTTCCTGTCTTTTGGCAAACCTGCATGTCAAACTGAAGCACTGAAGCACTGTACTCGTGAGCTCATAAAGCACAGATATATTGCCTGGCTCAGAGATGCAAGTTCATTCCTCCTTTGCAGCTCGGCTGTGTCATTGTAGGCCTACTGGTGTTGTTCTTCAGTAGCTATTTGTGGCTGCTCTGTTATTGATGGGGAATCAAATGCTGACAATTGCCCATTGCTGACTTCAGCCACAAAGTGCAGTGCATTTGCTAGTGCTAACCGGCTCTATTTCAGCAGGTGATACTGACATCAAACACCTCAGCAATGAGCAAGCTGCTGATGACTCACATTTCAAGGACAAAGATGGCAACATTCTTGAGGTACAAGAGAAGCTCTCCATGCTGGAATGGCTGGCAAATAACTACAAGAAATTTGGATGTGCGCTGGAGTTTGTCAGCAACAAATCGCAGGAAGGCAGTCAATTCTGTCGAGGGTTTGGCGGCATTGGAGGTCTCCTCAGATATGCTGTTGACCTGTCTGAGTTTGAGGTGCCGGAAGACAACGGCGAAGAGTTCTGGAATAGTGATGAAGACATCTAAGTCATTGTTGGTCCAGCAGGGCATTTCATTTATAGCTTGTGCAGCTTCAGTTCCGTTTGTTTCGTTGTTGATGCTCTTGGTAGCATGATAGGCTTCACGCTGGTAGCGTTTTGTTGGTTGCTAGGCCAAGGGTTGAGTTTGTTGCAAACGGCGTGCTATTGCTTGCATGAGTGCTGCACCAAACGCCTCAGGCATGAACACTGGCGCCTGGATAGCTACTGCAGATAAGCTGGTTGCTGAGGCTGGCAATGCTGCTCAGCTTTCCCTCTGTTGCTTTTCCTGTCATGATTGATAGTTTCCTGTACAGTATTGCAGTAGTCTTTATGACATCATACAGCATAGTTGTGGTCAGTGTATTTGTAAGCCTGGTTTCAGAACTGAGTAACAAGCATTCTGCAGGTCCTGCTTAAGTCACTTTCTGAGCAAACTTCTGCCTAGCTGGTCTTCTTCTTCTGGTCAGCAGTTTGCGTGGAAATTTTCTCGTAGCTGACAGAAAGAAATAGAAACAACGCTGATGTGGGGGTATCTTGTCGAATGTTCAGCTCGAATTGCAAGGTGAACCTCAGACGGCGGACTTATGTTTCAGAGCTATTAGACGAGTCTGATGTCAGCTCTATTCGACTTCAAAGCGTTCCTTACTGTTGTTCTGCTCACAATATGCACATGTACCTACGTGAAACTGAAAGCTCCGAGCATTCTTGCTGAAAAGACTGGGTAAGCTTTTGGCACAG
>JAABUK010003049.1_pt1 | contig 28866 bp, 14 predicted proteins | sample 5559141 | NCBI WGS metagenome assembly JAABUK01 (sample SAMN10711869, study PRJNA513367) | rock metagenome | isolation source: Antarctica rocks | place: Antarctica: Victoria Land, Pudding Butte nord | collected 2016-01-03
TTTAAAAATTTTTAAAAGAAATTATATATAAGTTTAAAAGTAATTTATAATTTTAATCCTTTATTATTATTATTATATAAGAGGCTATTAAAGCCTACTTAATAAAATATAATAAAAGTAAGTTATATATAAATTTAATTAAATAAGAAAATTAACTATTATATTAATAATAAATTTAATTATAATTTATATTAATTATATTATAATAATATAAAAAGATATATAATTAATTAAGAATTTAATTAGCTCTTATATCTGAATTTAATTTTATTATAATATATAAATTAAATTTATAATCCTTAATAAAATTTATATCTTATATTTTATAATATTAGATTTTATAAGAGGAAGAGACTTTATCCTACTTAAATACCTCTTAAAATAGGATTAAAATAAAGATTAAAATAATTTTATAAAGATTTCCTAAGGACTTATATAAATATCTAGGATAAAATCTCTTTTATTAATAAATAAATAAATATCTATTATTATATTTAATAATTTTATAAGGGTTTTTAAAAATAATAACTTTAATTATATTTTATTATATTAATTAATTTAATAATAGAAAGTTATATATCTCTTTCCTCCCCTATTAAAAGAGGATTAAGATAAAGATTAAGATAAATTTTAAATTTTAAATAAAGCCTTATTTATTAATAAGTAGGTAGATACCTATTATTACCTAGAGTAAGTACCTATCCTACCCTCCTTTAAGCGGGGCGGGTACCCGCCCTAATACTAGGGCGGATTCTAAGGGCATCTACCCGCCCCGCCCTACCCCGTTCCGTAGCGTAAATAGAATTCCTATTAATTAAAGAAATAAGTTATTAAATTATTTAGGTTTATCTAAGGCTCTTATGTTATAATAATATTAAATTTTAATACCTTCTTATTCTTAAGGAATAATACTATTATTTTAATATAAGAGTATTAAGTATTATATTATAAGATTAAGAGCTTTTATTTCTTTAAAGTTATTATCTTCTTCTTTAAGATATTATTATTATTAATATAAGTTCTTATATTATTAGCTTTAATTTCTTTAAGATAAGAAATTTAAGGGTATTAATTTTTAAAAGGTAAGGCTCTAATATTATAAGTTATAAATAAAATATAAAGAGTTTAGAGTTTAATTTATTTAAAGATTTAGATAGTCCTTATATTAAGGTAAAGTTATATAAAGAGGGAATTAATAGAGGATTTATACTTATTTATATAAAGATTATAACCTTAGAAGTTACTCCTTTTAAAGAATTTATAGGCTTAAAATTTATTAATTTAAGTTATTTATTTATCTTTAAGATTTATTTATTTACTATTAAAGGTATATAGTTTATTATATTAATCTCTTAATAATTATCAAGGATATTTACCTCACTTACTTTTCTATATTTCTAAGGATTTATCCTAGGGGTCTTAAGGGCCTTTAAAGTAGGTTAGATATATAAAAATTTCCTTCTAACTTATAATATTATTGTAATAGTAATAATCTTAAAGTTAGATATAAATAGGCCTTTTATAAATTACTTCTTTATCTTTTATTATAATAACTTTTTATTAATTTACTCCTTTATTATTTTCTTTAATATCTCTTTTAATTTATATTCTATCTTAATATCCCCTAAGTTATAAGGTAAAGGAGAGTTATTTATAATTAAGGGAATAGGCTAATTATTAGTAAATTCCTTTAAATATATATTAATAATATCCTCCTCTTTATATATTATTATAATTAGATTAGAAGTAATTAAGTTAATTAATATAAAGGGAGGATTAAACTTAATTATCTTATAATTTAACTTTATTAGGTAGAGAGCCTTTTAAAGGCTCTTTACCTAATTAAGCTTCTTAAGCTTATATTTATAATAAGGATAGCTTTTAACTATAATCTAATACTTTTTAATATAAATTATATACTTATAATATTTACTCTTATATTTATCCTTATTATAATAACTTATTTTTTTAATATTATTAATTATATTCCTTAATAGGATATTAATAGATATAATAACTATAGTTCTAATAATAAAAGTACTATTATAACTTATAATTATAAATAAAATACTTAATTAAATAAGAACTTCTTATAAAGTATAATAATCTTATTATAACCTTATTTATAAGGTTATTAAGAATCTATTATATTATAGTATAGTTATAGATTCGTTTCACTATCTATATAGATGAAATCCATGGATATAGACGTATTTACAGGATTTACAGGATCTATAGGTAGGGCTTAGCGTTCCCGAGGACGAATATTAAAACATAATATACCTGGTAAATCTATACCTATAATAATTACTACCTTTTTCAAAGAAAGATAGCGTCCTCGCTATTATAATACTAGGGGGTACTTTAGCTACGTAGGTAGCTAATTAGAAGTCCTTATATATATATATATCTATCTATCGCTATATATATAAGTAAGAATAATAAGAGAATAGTAAGAAAATAAACCTTCTACTAGTTATACTTCTCTAGAGGTAATAATAAGGTTTTAATAGTAATAGTCTAGCTATAAAGTAGCTCTAGTAATAAGTAAGAGGCGTATCTTAAAGCCTATTAAGAAATAAAGATAAAAGGTATATATATTATTAAGAAGTAGGTTAGTAAATAAGGCTAATATTTTATTTAATTAAATTTTAGATAAATTTATTAGAAATCCTAAAAGGTTAAAAGGAGTTAATTACTAAGATTTTAAACTCTAATATATTTCTTACTAGCCTAGGCCGCTTTAATATAAGTATCTTAATAATTACCTATATAATTAATAGCGAGGTTTATATACTAAGTTAGAACTTTTTATAAAGATTATAAATTAATATAGTAGGAAGGATAATAAGGTAAATAGGAGTTATTAATCTTATAAGTAGGGCGTATCTAATATATAGATTATTAACTATTATATATATTCTAAGCTAGTAGGTAGGTAGTAGGGGTAATACTAATTAATATATTAATAATAGTATTATAGGAGGCGAGACGTCTTAATCTATTAATAATAGGACTACTACTAGTATCTTTACCTTAGGTATAGGATATAAAGGTAGAGGTAGTACTTATAAGCTTATTAATAAGATCTTTAGCTATTTATAAATATCTTCTATCTTATTTTATAGCTTATATATATAGGAATACTTTATATAATACTTATACTCTTTTATTAGATTATTATATAACTCTTATCTATTAAGTGTAATACTATAATAGATATAAGTAGTATAATCTCTTAACTAAGGTATAAGGATATATTAAAAGCCGGCGAGTACTATAAGTTCTAAGGTAGGTAAGGATAGTTATAAGGTATTTATAATAAGTTATTTATAATAAGATTTTAGACTAATCTTATTAAAGTAGTATAAGTAGATAAGGAGGTAATAGATTAAGGTAGATTAATTATAAATAGACCTAATAGAGTTATATATTCTATTAGCTTCTTTAGAATTTAAATAGGTATTATTATTAATAAACTAAATAGTCTTTTATAAGGGAGGTTTAGATAGAGGTTCTTAAGTACTAAGAATATTAGTCTAGTTTATTAAATAGTTAAAGGATAACTAGCTATCTATAAGGTAGAAAGCTACTAAGTAGTATTATCAAGGCATTTGCCTTAGTAAAACTATTATATTATAATAATATACTAGTAATAAAAATAAGACGTCGACGTCCTTATTAATAGTAATAGTAAGTATATTAGAAAGACTTTACTACTACCTATTTACCTTATAAGTAGTAATTAACTCCCTTATATTCTCTAACTATTTAATATTTAATATTTAATATATTTTATATTATAACCTTTCTACCTAATAAGATACTTTATAGCTATATTATATCCCTTTCTAATAAGGCGCTTATTAATTAGTCTATTAAGTTTATATAACTAGAATTTATTAATATCACCCTTAATAAAGATAAAAGGTAATTCTTCTAGTTATAATTAATTAAAAGGATTAGTAGCTAGATTAGAATATAACTCTAATTAGGTAATAATAAAGATATTATAAATCTTCTAATAATTTAATATAATAAGGTAGTAGGCTAGATATCTAACTTATTTAATAACTTTAAAAGGTTTAATAAATTATTATATATACTTCCTATCTAATAAGGCCGTTAATAGGATAGAGTAGCCTTAGTAAAGGCGTAAATAAATATTATCTTTAACGCGGAAGAATTAGGATTAATAATATTAATTATAATAAAATTTAAAGTTTATTAAGGTAAAGGTAATTATATTTAATACTTATAAGCGGGTTATATTCTTAGGTATTATCTCTCTTTTATAATTACTAAGATTTAGCGGCTAGTTAAGAGAAAAGTTATAAGTAACCTTATTAGGCGTCTAACTACTTAGGGAAGATAGTAAGTTATTATAACTTACTTAGATAGCTAGAATTATAAGTAGCTAGGTAGAAGTATTTTCTAGTATATAAATCTAGAAATATAAGGTAATCTCTATTATCTAATTAATATATTTATTAGATCTATTAATTTAGGGATAATATATTATAAAGTATAATAGCTTAACTTTAAGCTTAATAAATAAAGTAGTTTATAATTTACTTATAAACTTTTAATCTCTATTAAATATTATCTACTTTAATAGGCCCTAATTAATCTTATAAAGATAATATAGTAATTAATTAGCCTAATTTATAAATTTAAATATACTTTTACTAGGAATAAGTATAATTTTTTAAGAGAATTTATCTATTACTAATATAATAGTATTATACCCTTTAATAGAAGTAGGTAAGATAAGGATAAAATTAACAATTAAGGTATAAAAAGGTACTAAAGGTAATAAAATCAGCTATAATAAGCTATTAGGTAGATATTATAGCGTCTAATATAATTAATATTAAAGATAGTATCTTAAGAAGTCTTATAAATACCTTATAAGTCCCTTAATATACTATTATTTTAATAAAATCTTATAATATTAGGTAAATCTAACGTATTCTAAATAGGTAATCTTAAGAAAGGTTTTAACGTAGGTAGTTAATATATAAAGATAATTAAGCTATTTAAAATCTATCCTCTATATAAGATTATTAACCCCCTAATAAAATAGAAGTTTTATTATATCCTTAGTAGTAAGAGACTTATTTTTATTAAAGACCTTATTAATCTTATATTATAAGGTATCTACCTTATAATTATTAATAAGTTACTACCTTAAATTAAGACTAATTTTAATAAGGCTAGTAGTATAATAGGTGTAATCTAGTAAGGTATTAAGCTCCTCTTTAATATCCTTAATAACTTTTATAATAGCGGAGTTATAAAGATATAATAAGATATTAGAAATAATATACTATTTATTAGGCTTATAATAGAATTTAATATTATTAAAATACTAGATATACTGTAATATATAGATAAGGCGGAGGTTTAATTTAATAGTTAAGGATATTATTATTAATATTTATTTAATAATTCCTAATACTACCTTATAATTTATATATATAATAGTTTATAAGGTAGATTTAATTATATATTAAACTTTACTTAATACCTAAATAATATTAGTAAGTTTTAATTCTATAGGTTAATACTATATCTTAATATCTTTTAATAGATAGCTAAGGAATAATATAAGGTAGACTTAAGATTAACTAGGATATTTACTATCTTTAATAGTCTTATTAATATAATAGATTATAATCTTAAAGTTAAAGACTTTATTTATATTAAGATCTATATATAAAAATAATCTTATTATTAAAATAAAATATAAATATAAATAATAAAAGCGCCTTTTAAAGTATCTTAAATAATATTAATTTAAGGTTAGATAGATTAGCTAATTATTATTATCTTATAAATTTTTTATATTTATTACCTACCTTAAGGGAGAGTATAAGTATAAGTATCTTATATTCTTAAAGAGGTTTTAAAATAGCTATATAACAGGTAATATAACTTTATAGCTAATCTATTATATTAAGGTATATCTTAAGTTAAGATAATAACTTAGGAAATAAGAGTCTTAATATAATAAGGAGCTTATCCTCTATTATATAAAGATTAAGAAAGTTAACCTTTTACCTAAATAATTAAATTAATAGAAATCCTAAAAAAGCCTTTATAAGATTTATTAATATACTATATTTTTAAAGTAATTTAAAGACTTATTAGAGGTATTAAGTATATTCCTCTAATATCTTAAAGTATATAATAATATTATTAATATATACCTTAATAAACTTATAATAGGTATAAAGGAGATAATTAATCGATTACTAGATATAAGCTAGGAAGTTCTTATAACCTATAATAGTAATATTAAATAACTCCTAGCTATAATAGCTAATAATAGTTAGCTTATAATAGTCCTTAGGATATACCTACTAATAATAGAAGAAACTAGTAGTATTAATAATACTAATATATTAGTAGTCTTTAACACTAGTAATAAGTTCTAACTATAAGGATAAGGTGTAAATATCTAATTAAATAATTATATTTAATTTATAAATATTAATAATTATACGTCTTTTATATTTTCTATTTAATATACTCTTCTAAATAATAAAAACTAGGAAACTAAATAGTATTAACTTAATTATCTAACTAAGTCTATCTTATTTATATAGTTTATTAAAGGTACTATTAAGGACCTTCTTTAACTTAATATTAAATAAATATATCCTTATAATCTAAGAGATTTATTATTCCTAGTTAGACTTTAATAGTATCCTTATCTACTCCTATTATAAGATATTTATAAATCCTTCCTCTTCTTAAATTTTAAGAAATTTATTAACTATATCTTATATTAGCTAGTACCTATTAAAAACAATAATACTATTAAGTATAATAAAATTAATTACTATTAGAACTACTAAGATTTCTAGCGCGCGAGATAAAGTTAATAGTAAAGTAGAAAGTATTAATAATAGTAAGGTAGAAGGTACTAATAAAGTTATTACTAGTATTATAATTATAGATATTATAATTACCTCATTAAAAACCTTTTATAGCTAGCTAATATAATACTTACTTTTTAAATAATAGGTTACTAATTTTATAATATCTCCTATATTAGAGTTAGAGGTTATATAATAATATCTATTAAACTTAAACTCCTAGATAATACCTAATTAATAATTTCTAGGTATAATAACTACCTAATTACTATTATTCTTCGTAAGTATAGTAGAAAGCGAAATATTAATAAAATAAGTATAAAGAGAGAGTTCTTATAATTATTTAAGCTTAAAGAAAAAGTTATAATCTAATAATAAGGTATAATAAATTAAAATTTATATTTAAGATTTTAAAGGTATAATAATAGTTTACTTAATATATATTAGATATATAATAGGCTTATTATCTTATACCTTTATTTCTAATAAGATCTATATATTATAACTATTAATTAAGGCCCTTAATTAGGAGGTTAAGATATTAATCTATTTAAGGACTATAATATTTATACTAATAAATATATTTACCTTTAAATTATTACTAATATAGACTTCTTAAGGAGAAGTTATAATTATAATATCTTTACCTTAATATTTACTAGGTAGATATAAAGGTATAATTATATACTTAAATATCTTATACTTAATAGATCTAATACCTTAAATTATTGTTAAGCTTATTATAATCTAGATTTATATATCTAGAATAAATACCTTTAAATAAGCTCTATTACCTAGGCTAATATTATATCTAGTATTAAGGTAGAATATATTTATTTTATTATCTAGTAATAGTATAGCCTTAATTATAGTATAGTAGTATCCTTAGAAAGTATAACTAGTACTAACCTCCTTTATAAAATCTAAAGTAGACTTAATAATTTTCACTTTATAGGATACCTTAGTTATAGCTATAAATGTAGCTATTAGTAAGGATTAAATAGGTCCTAGATATAATAAAGTTAATAATAAATAGCTTTTACTAGAACTACTAAGATACTTATAAAGCTAGTTCTTAGAGGTAGAATTCTTATAATAATATTAATAATAATATTTAGGAGCTAATATTAAGGTAGCTTTAAAGTATTATTTAATATTATTATCTTAATATAGCTAATAATAATTAAGGTCCTTATTAATATAATAGTTACTTTAATTATTAATTTATACTTTAAGACTTCTAATACTATTATTAATATTAGCGTCTTCTAGTAATTAGTAGAACTTAATAATATCCTCTTATTATTATCTATCTTCCTTAATAGCTTAATAGGTTATATTCTAGAAGTAATATTATTAAAACCTATTACCTTAATAGTTTATAAGTCTTCTATATCCTCTACTACTATTTACTACGCGGGGGTATAAATTTTATTAGTTTAATATTAAAATAGATCTACTTATATTTCTTATAATAAGCTATAATTATTAATAAGATACTAGTAAAGATAGATTTTATTAAGGGGCCTATTAATAGAGAGACTAATTAGTATTATTATACCTATAATTATTATACTCCTATAAAGTATATTACTACTATAATTCATATAACTAATTATAAAGAAATAGTAGCTAAGAAGAGCTACCTTATTAATAAGTATTATTTTAATACTAATTAGGCTTTTAAGATAACTTCCTATTAACTTATTATAAGTAAGACTTCTCGCGATAAGCTAACTTAAATTATATATTAGATTTAGCGTTAAGGACGTCTAGGAATTAATTAAGGATTATAAACTTAGTTAATTTAAGTATATCTTATTAGAAGTTTAAGGTAAGATTATTCTAAGTAATAAAGAGCTAATTAAAAGTATCTTAGAACTAGGTAACCCTTATATAATATATAATACTCTAAATATATATATATAAAGACTTTCTATTCTAGGTATTATTAAAAGTATATCTCTTAATTTATATCTTCTTTATAATAATTATAATCTATTCTTTAAAATACTTAGTTAGGATATCTATTTATAACTTTAATAAGGTAGACTTAAGGAGGTACTTTTTTAAAGATATTAGTTCTGTAAAATACTATTTATATACCTTATTATAAAAATAAGTAAGATATTAAGGACCTTATTATCTCCCTTAAAGGTAGCTAAATCTTATAACTAATTAATAAATCTATATATATCCTTATAAAAGGCGTAGCGTTCCTAATAGATAATAGCTCCCTTACCTTTAATATTAGGAAAGAAATATCCTATATCCTTAGCCTTTAGCGAGGTAGTAGTATCGCTATTACTATTACTATTACCGTTATTAATACTATTATTACCTAGAGGTCCTTATAAACTAGGAGTACTATTAACGCTAGGTATACTAGTAGTACTAAGCTAAGGCGGGTAATTCCTAACGTAGTTAGTAATTATATATTAGATAATTAACTTAATATCTATCTCTACTATTATATTTTTATTGTAAGAGCTAATAGGATATAAATAACCTCCTTTATAAAGGATACTTAGGTTATAATATAGCTATTAGCTAGAGATTCTAATATTATAATTAACTTTAACTATAACAGCGGGATTCTAATTAATAAATTGGAATAAGATTTATCTTCCCGCGGCGCTAGAGGTAATTATAGAAGCTAATATAAGTCCTAAATCTAGGGGGATTACTTTAAATAGGTAATTAAGGTATAGAATAATAATTAGTCTATTACTTAATTTAAGGGGTATATTAGCTTTAAGCTTATTAAGCTAACTAACTTAATAGATTTAATAAAGATAAACTAAGAATAATAACTTTAATCTTAATTCTAGGGAAGGATACTAGCTAGTCTAGGAGGTCTAAAGTTCCTTTATATAATAAGGTAGATAAGATAATAATTAATCTTATTAATTAAGTCAGCGTATACGTACCTAATAGCGATAAAATTAAATAGCTAAAAGGCTAGGATAATAATATCTTAAGTAATAAGAGCTACTAGAATAATAGTAAACTATTTATAAGGTAGAAGACTTAAAATCGGACTATTACTAATAAATAGATAATATAAGAAATACTCTAATAAGATATTTATAATATTCTAAAGAAAGATTTACTTAAGGGATAAGGTCTTTCGTATAAAAGTATAAAAGTAGAAAGAGTGATAATATAATCTTAGTATCTCTAAATATACTTACCTCTCTAATAAGTTCTTAGTAGTAGTAATAGTAATTTATTAAAAAGCCTATTAAGACTACCTAATAATAATAAGGAGGAGGTAAACTTAATAAAGAGGCTATATAAAGGACCTTATTATATTAGATAATATAACGTCTTAACGAGGTAATATAAAAGCGGAGATAAAGGAATATTAATAGAGGAGTAATACCGTGAATAACTAGTTAGCAATGAAAACTATAGTTAATAAGCTTAGTTTACTAGATCTTAGTACTATTAAGTAGGATATAATACTTAATAGTAATAATAGGTATTACTACTATTTACTAAGAATATTAATCTAGTTTATTAAATAGTTAAAGGATAACTAGCTATCTATGAGGTAGAAAGCTACTAAGTAGTATTATCAAGGCCTTTGCCTTAGTAAAACTATTATATTATAATATTAAGAGAGGATTTTAATATTATCTTTCTAAGGCAATATAAGATACTTAGAGGGAGGTAGATTAAGTTAAGTTATATATAAATAAACCTTTTAAAGGTACTCTTTTAAATAAGTATACTAGTATAGTAAGGAGAGGTGTAATTTATATATTAAATAGTTTATTATAAGGGAGGTTTTAATAGAGGTTCTTAGTATTATTTATTATCTAGTACTCTTAGTAACTACAACGTACTATATAACTAGTAGGACGGCGCTTAAGTAGCTAAGGGGGACGGCGTACTATATAGCTATAATTAAATATCTAGTATTACTACTATTATTAAGGATCTATTATATTGTAGTATAGTTATAGATTTATTTCACTATCTATATAGATGAAATCCGTGGATATAGACATGTTTACGGGATTTACAAGGTCCACGGGTAGAGCTTAGCGTTCCTAAGGACGAATATTAAAACATAATATACCTAGTAAATCTATACCTATGATAAAGGTTTAATAAGGTAAATCTAATAATTATTAATATATATTTCTTATTAATACTTAATAACTCTTTTAATTATCTTATATAAGTTATATCCTTTAGGTCTTTAAAGCTTAGGAGGAAGGTATTTATTATATAAAGTTTCTTTATAAACGCCTACTTTTATATATAATTATTATTATTAAGGATTATCCCCTTAATTTATATTAAACTTATAATTACTTTAAAGGTAAGTTATTAAATTTATATAAGAATACTAAAGATATAATATTAATATATATCCTTTTAAAGAGCTTTAATCTCCTATTTATAATATATATATATCTCTATATCTCTACTCTTTAGCTAGTACTAACTAGGACTAATATTTATAAGCTACTCCCTTTATAAGAGTAATTTAAGGGTATTAGGGAAATTAAGATATTAATAGTAACTACTTTATTAATTCTATTATAAATAATCTTATTATTAAGGTTATAATACTTAGCTTTAATTAAGCTATTAGATATCTTTATTAATAGTTAATATTTTAATATTTTATAATTAGTCTCTAAAGTAATCTATTATTATAAGGGGTCTAGTAGATTAATAGGTTACTAGCCTTATAATAGACTTTCTAAAGAATATATATTATTAAGGAATTATTTATATATCTATATTTAAAGGTAGTTAAATCTAAAGGAGATATATATTAATAAGTCTTATATTTAAGGTTATTTTAATAGCTTCTTAATAAGATTATTATAAGATATTTTTAAATACTTAAAGAGGTTTATTAATATCTTATTAGCTTCCTTTTAACCTATTATTAACGCGATATTATAAAAGTCTAAGCGGAGTATAATAATATACTTATATATATAATTTAGGTTCTTCTCCCTTAAAATTATATTTTTTAATATAATAATAGGTATCTTATACGATAACGTCATTTATTTTAATATTAGATAATAGCTATAATAGTATATTATAAGATAATACTTTAAGAAGCGGTATTATTACGCGTTATTATTATTATTTTTCAAAAAATTTATTTTGAGCGTGTGGAGTTGTTTTTCCCCTTGGTATGGGGGGTGGGGGGGCATTCTGGCCGAGAGTGGCACCCGATTAGAGTTCCTCGGCTTTTGGCCCGCAGAACCGGCGGTATCTGCGAGTCTGCTGCTCCTCACGTAGAATATATTCCATAGTAAGAACCGCCAAACAACAGCTTTCTCGCCCATCTCACCTACCTTAACACCACAGCTTTGGTGCGTCGAGGCTGGCTCAATCATTCCTTTTGGCTGCGTTCTACCAGGATGATTTCGACAAGGCATGTTGCCCTCTTGGGCAAGCTGGTGAGCCCATCCGTTACTCCGCTTGAACCACGCTGGCCGTCACATTCCCTCAGGGTGGATACGACAAGATCGCATGTATTTTCTAGGTGGACGCTGACATGAAACCGTACAGGTACCCAGTGTTCGAGTCGTGCGTCTGCGTTCCTATCGCCTCCTAATGGACGACCCCCCAAGTCCGAAAGAGATAGCTACGAAGCACACTTGAGCAGCGTTCTTACTGACCATCCTCCGCTTAGCTCTCGAGATCTCGGACATTCGCTACCGTCACAGATGACCCTCTAGATAGAAAGGTCGAGATGACCAATTGGGAAAAGGTACGCTCTTAGGAGCACTTGCTGGGATTTATTTAAATGGAGCTCATCTTGGGTAAATTGCTAATCGGACGCGATAGGGCCATTATATCAACTACAAGTACGTCCCACAATGACTTGGTCTTTTCTGCCTCAGATGCTTCAAGTTGAAAGATTACTGTGCATGGTGGCTTGCAAGACGCTAAATAAGCCTACATGCATCTTAATACTACAATAGGAAAATGTCAGAGAACCTGTCGGTTGTCCGATCACGCCTCAACCGTCCCCTGATGTATGCAGAGAAGATCCTCTACTCGCATCTCGACGACCCTCATGGACAGGACATTGAGCGAGGCAAATCTTATCTCAAACTCAGGCCTGATCGGGTTGCTTGTCAAGATGCTACAGCTCAAATGGCCATCTTGCAATTTATGTCCGCAAATATGCCTTCCGTAGCTACACCAACCACAGTCCACTGTGATCATCTGATTGAGGCTCAAGTTGGGGGCGAAAAGGATCTTGCAAGAGCCAAAGATGTCAACAAGGAGGTCTATGACTTCCTATCGAGCTCTTGCGCCAAGTACAATATCGGATTTTGGAGGCCTGGATCGGGCATCATCCATCAAATCGTGTTGGAAAATTACGCTTTCCCTGGAGGTCTTATGATTGGAACGGACTCACACACACCAAATGCTGGAGGCCTTGGCATGTGTGCCATCGGTGTCGGCGGTGCAGATGCCGTCGACGTTATGGCAAATCTTCCCTGGGAAGTCAAAGCACCGAATGTCATTGGTGTGCGTTTGACTGGAGAATTGTCGGGTTGGACTGCGCCCAAGGACATTATCTTGAAGGTCGCAGGAATCTTGACGGTCAAAGGTGGAACAGGTGCTATCATTGAGTACCACGGACCTGGTGTCAACTCGTTGTCGTCGACGGGTATGGCCACAATTGCGAATATGGGGTTGGTGTCTCTTTCCTTTCCCCTCTTTCCCTTTCTTTCCTGACTTCCTGGATGTGGTCTACATTCTTTTCTTTCGATATGGTGCACTTGCCTCAGCATAGCTGTCGGGAAGCAGGAGTATCATACTCAATCGCTCCCTACTTTCCCCCTCTCCCCCCTTTTTTTCTCCGGCTTTCTCGATGTGGTCTGCATTCTTTCCCCTCCATGTGGTGCACTTGTCTCAGCACGGCCGCTGAGAAGCAGGAGTATCATACTAACGCATTCCCAGTGCTGAAATTGGAGCGACTACCTCGCTCTTCCCATTCAACGATCGGATGTATGATTATCTGGTAGCTACGAAGCGGAAGGAAATTGGGGACTTCGCCAGGTCGTACGCAGCAGAATTACACGAAGACGTCGGGGCGGAGTACGACGAATTGATCGAGCTGAATCTTTCGGAACTAGAGCCCCATATCAATGGCCCATTTACCCCCGACCTAGCTACGCCTATCTCGAAATTCAAGGACGCCGTATCTGCCAACAATTGGCCGGAGGAGTTGAAGGTTGGCTTGATTGGATCCTGCACCAATTCTTCCTACGAGGATATGTCTCGTGCCGCCTCTATTGCTCGTGATGCTCTCGACCACGGCATAAAAGCTAAGTCAATGTTCACCGTTACCCCTGGTTCCGAGCAAATCCGTGCTACCATCGCCCGCGACGGCCAGCTCCAGACCCTCGAGGAATTTGGAGGCACGGTTTTGGCAAATGCTTGTGGCCCATGCATCGGACAGTGGGACCGAAAAGATGTGAAGAAAGGCGAGGCCAACTCGATTCTTTCGTCTTACAACCGTAATTTCACGGGGCGGAATGACGCAAACCCCGCAACTCATTCCTTTGTTACTTCACCTGATCTCGTAGTCGCCTTAACGTTGGCCGGCAGCCTCAACTTCAATCCGCTCACTGATACGCTGAAGGACAAAGACGGCAATGAATTCAAATTATCTGCCCCTACAGGAGATGGTCTACCTGCGAACGGATACGACCCAGGAGCGGATACGTATCAAGCACCACCTGAAGATCGGTCGTCAGTCAGTGTTGCAGTATCTCCAGAGAGTGACAGACTTCAGATTCTCTCCGGATTTCAGGCATGGGACGGTAAAGATGCTACGGATGTTCCCATTCTAATCAAGACCAAGGGAAAGACCACGACTGATCACATTTCTATGGCTGGTCCTTGGCTTAAATATCGTGGGCATCTGGACAACATTTCTAATAATATGCTTATTGGGGCCATCAACGCTGCCAATGGCGAAGCCAACAAGGTCAAGAACTTTGTCACTGGGGAAATAGGCCCTGTACCGGCAACAGCAAGAGATTACAAGAAGAAAGGTATCAAGTGGGTTGTCATAGGCGATTGGAATTATGGTGAAGGCAGTTCAAGGGAACACGCTGCTCTTGAGCCAAGACATCTTGGCGCCCTAGCTATCATCACTCGCAGTTTTGCTCGAATTGTACGTACCAATCCACACCCCTCTAATCTACCACTCTAGGCAGTCTATATACAGCTAACATTCCCTCCGCTACAGCATGAGACTAATCTCAAGAAGCAAGGCCTCCTGCCGCTCACTTTTGCTGACCCCGCCGACTATGACAAGATTAACCCTGAGGACAAGGTAGACGTCATGTGCACCCAGCTGGCGGTTGGCAAGCCATTGACCCTTAGAGTGCATCCCAAGAATGGTGAGGTGTGGGAGGCGAAACTGAATCACACCTTCAACGAGAGCCAGATATCGTGGTTCAAAGACGGAAGTGCGTTGAACACTATGGCTAGGACAGCAGAAGCTCAGACAGAAAGTGGAGCCAATGCTTAAATGAATCAAAACCAAATGTCCAGATTGCGAGGACGGATTTCAGTAAGGCATGACCAGGGCGAACGAATGAGCGTTTGCTGGTGTAGCGCTTGTCTGTATGTATGTTATGTGACATGTTTTCTCGATCTGTACAGCTCTTCTTTACTTGCTCTAGCGACAAAGGCGGCCTGAATCCCGCTATCTACACAAGTTGCTGGCGTGCACAAGACTTTTCGACTGCCGCTCTGTTTCACAACGTAAAGCTGTTGTCATTCCTACATAGGGTGGAACCAAGACTTGCGCTGAGTGCGGGACCTTTAACGTTCGAGAGCGACGTGATCCCGGCAATAAACTTAGAATCGCTCATTCAAGGCTCCATGGTGTCATCTGGCGCCTCTTGGCTTTCCCCTCGCAATGCCACTACCCCTATTCCCTCTTGCCCTTCCTGCGGACGCTCCACCTCTCCCTCCTCTGGTCGGCGCCTCTCCTCCGCGCTTGATGAACCCTGAGCTTGGTCGTGCCATTGGTGCCGGCATTGCAAATTTTGTAGGCGCTCGAGAAGACGGTGGGTTATCGACGAAGGATGTATCGGTCGTCATGAAAGTCTCATCTCCAAGGTCAGGGCGTGCTGGGTGATGTGCAGCTGGGCCGTGCTCATCGTCCTGCTCTGTGCGTTCAAAGGATTGTTGTATAGGAGCCTTACAAGTAGAGTCAGCGTCACAAGATTGTCGAAGCATCGGCGACCCACTTCGGGAAAGTCAACACAGAAAGCGTTCATGTTCATTCCGTACAAGAAGCTCGCAAAGCTCTCGTTGAACCTACTGAGACTCTCATGCATCAATTGTAGATGCATAAAATTTGCTTCCAGGTCGGCCATGGAGTCGGAGAGCTCGGCGAAAGCTGGCTCGAGCGATTCCAATGGGAAGGCTGAAGTGCCAGACTTGGAGGTGAAAGTCTGGCTGTCACGGAGAGAAGTGCGCGAGCTGGGCCGAAGAGGGGTGGAGGGACGAGAGGGCGGATTGGCAGAGGTCGAACGTTTGGTACCTGGAAAGTCCATGATCTTTGAAAGCGACAGATAAGATTGGCATCCAAGCAAGAGCGCAATATTAACGATGATGTTGACAAGAGAGACCTACTTTAGTCATGTTGTGGAGCACGGCAGAATGCGAACCTTACGCCTGCGCTTGGCATGGTTAGGAAGGTGCCTTGACTGTTCTCCCACGTATCGGAATCGGTATTCACAGCTGGATGATGCCCAGATTGGGAATGAAGCTGGTGGCTAGAGTATAATGAGCCTCTCGAGGCCCGTCTTTAGCCTTAACGCATGTTTGATCCGCACCGCAACAGGCGGGTGCCGAGCCCTATCGGCGCAAGAGGCTGCCGGAGGCCGTTAAAGGCCGCCTGGAGGATAGAATGACGGCTTGTACTGCTGACCATGAACCCATGAGCTACTCGAAAAGATTGTTACTTACATACCGCTCCACCTGCATTCATTAATTTTCCTCCTGCTTTTAACAACACCTAATAAGCCAATGGCAAATTACTCATCGGTTTCTATATGTACTGTCGCAACCTGCTCCAAACCTCATACCTGAAACTACGCACCCGTTCTCTCGTTCTTCGCCGTTGCCGTGCTCCTTGTTTCTCTGCATCTGTACCCTTGAAAATCGCTGGGCGACATTGCTCTCCTCTTCCTCATCCGAGCCCTCAGTCCGCAGGACCGGTAGAAAGCGGCTTTACGAGCACAGCATCCATTGCCATCGTTGCGACTAGTCTCGGGGCCGCATCCCTCTATTTGTATCAATATTTGAACCCATCAACGGAAAGCGATCCTGGAGTAGAGCTCAAGGACTTTGAGAATACACAAGAATACGCTATAATGTCGGGCATCTCCCTTCCGGGGCGACCTGGCAATCTGACAGCAGAACAAGAGGCGAAATTAAAAGAGATGTGGGCTGCGACACTTTCCGTCTTTGGGTTACCAGAGCTTGGTGATACCAATGGCGATGCATCATCTACGATAGGATCAGAGACGATGGAGCAAACCGAGCAGAAATCCCGTGCGGGCACGTTCAGTTCGGAAAAGAAGAAGAAGAAGCGCATCGGCATGTTCAGCAGAAAACACAATGACGACGTTCTTCGTGAAAATGTAGATGGTGTCTCTGCAATGGATGGGGACGATAAATATGGCCAAACTAAGGCATACCGCAAAGTCCTCGAAAGCCAGTCTCCGGAAGACCTCCGGCATGCATTTTGGAGCATGGTCAAGCACGATAATCCGGATGGCCTGCTGTTAAGGTTTCTTCGAGCCCGGAAATGGGACGTTCAGAACGCGCTTATAATGTTGGTCGCTGCTATGCATTGGCGAATGCAAGAGATGCACGTAGACGACGATATAATCAGAAAGGGTGAGGCTGGTTCGCTTGAGGATAGTGCAAGCTCGAATGCAGCAGTCAAGAAAGAAGGCGAAGACTTCTTGGCGCAATTGAAACTCGGGAAAAGCTTCTTGCATGGTACAGACCGGGAAGGGCGGCCCATGTGTTTCGTCAGAGTCCGACTTCATAAGCAAGGAGAACAAAGCGAAGCAAGTGTTGAGAGATTTACAGTGTATACGATCGAGACTGCCCGGTATCTTCTTGGTTTCAATGTCGACACCGCAGTGAGTGAGCTGCGCTCCCAATAATATCCTCTTACTGAGTGTTGGTGGCAGGCCGTCGTCTTCGACATGACAGACTTTTCAATGGCAAACATGGTAGGTGATGATCTTTCAAGGTTGATGGAGCGTCATGGTGACGTGCCAAACAGGACTACGGCCCTGTAAAATTCATGATCAAATGCTTCGAGGCTAATTACCCAGAAAGCCTTGGGGTCGTACTTGTGCATAAGTCACCCTGGATTTTCTCTAGTAAGAATACGTTTGAAACCGTCCCCGTGCCAAAACATGTGTTCTGACGGTGCTAGGTATATGGAAAATTATCAAAGGGTGGCTAGATCCAGTGGTAGCAAGCAAGGTCCATTTCACTAAGAATGTTGAAGAGTTTGAAGCCTTTGTTGAGAAAAGCCATATCCCAAAGGAACTCGGAGGTGCCGATCCTTGGACATACCGCTACGTGGAGCCAATATCTGGCGAAAACAAAGCAATGTCTGACGATGCCACTAGACATCAGCTACAAGACGAACGAGCAACTCTAATCAGAGAGTATGAAAAGACGACTCAGCAATGGATACATGACTTTAACTCACGCGAAACCTTGCAAAAACGAAGCGAATTGACTGAGCGATTACGCAGCGGTTACTGGGAGCTCGATCCGTATCTGAGGGCGAGGAGCCTGTATGATCGCACTGGGATGATCCAGGAGCGTGGGAAGATACAGTACTACGAGCCGTCGAACGGCGCCACTGCATCAAACGCGACGCCTGCTCCTGCTCCGAACGGTCCCCTCCCTGCGGGACATGGAGTGGATGATCTGGACTAGTAGTCAGTGGCTTTAGCCGTGAGCGCGAGTGATTATCTTCGCCCTAAAAGCGTCCCAGGCACTGGCGGCCTATGTGTTTTTTATGTGAATGAAGCATGGACGCATGCACAAGTCATCCAGTCGTGCTGCGCATGTTAAATGTACATAGTATACATTCGATCGCCTCACCTGCCTACATTTTCGCCTTGACCACGTCAAAATACTTCTTGAGCTTGTCCATGTCGGTTTCCGATGCCGGCCAATCAATACCGAGCCCTTCCTGCTGATTAGGTTTAGGTATCTAAATCCCATTAGATGATCCCCAAGGCAGAGTCTTCAAGATATGGGTCTGAGAACAAGTAACATACCATGTGGAAGTGAACCTAGAGATCAGGAAATCAATGTTAGATCTCCTTTGTCAGTATCTGGCAGCGAGGAAAGACGTACGTGGTCAACAACTTGATGAGCCAACCGGCCATTGTTCTGTAGAATGTTGTAGTTTTCAGCTCCAGTAGCTACGGCGAGCTTCTTTGCTACTGGCTACGCATCAATTGTCAAACCAGCTCTGTACTCATGGTGCTCTTTCCCATGATGTAGGCCATGAGAAAAGCCATGAGAGGATAGCATACCAGTATTTCCTCGAGTTGATCATCGGGGATATCTGTAAGCTTTGCTCCGTGGGCTTTCGGTATCACGAGCTACAGATAAATTGACCATCAGTCCCGGGTGGACTCAGCCAGCGGGAGTATTTCAAAGGGCAGGCAAACCGCATGACCTTGACTCAAAGGCTGAATATCGAGAAAGGCGAAGACACGCTCAGATTCGAAGAGCTTGAGTGACGGGATGTCCCCTGGGTTTGGCCGGTCACTATGAATCGAATAACAAGATAAATTGGACGTACCTTTGATAATCTTGCAGAAGTTACACGCTGCCATTGCTGTCGTCGTTCTATGAGGCAGAGAATCAAGGGTGTTAGTGGGGACGGCGAGATCGGGACGAGGGGAGCGTCAGATAGAATTACCCCACTTAGAATACTTAGGTAAATGAATGATGCATCGAATGGCTTCCTTTTGGACAGATGTGCATGCTGCCATCCCAGTGCACTTATCAATTTTCAAGTGGGGTTAGAAATCGCAGCAATCCTTTACAAGTTTCAGTTATATATAGGCACCACATTCTTTGATGATTCAACCCCTTCGCAATTTAGATCGAGTCGCTGCTCTTTTATCATCGTTTCCCATAATGACCATCGGGCACGACAACAGTAGAATGATCCACGAGCCAGGTGTGCCGGTCGATATGTACTCTTGTTATTCGAATACAAGGATATTCAACCATAGCTGACAATGCTAATATCAGTAATTCTGGATGCCAGCCCATACATTCATACGTCTATCAATGACTCCCCCAATGTGGTGGAGGTACAAAACCAACGCAGTGCCTTAGCAAAGTTCCCACCAACGCCCAAGTGTATATGCCTATCGTGTGATGATGAGTGAGAGACTGTCTACCCATTGCCTAGATGAGCCCGAAACACCTGCAATGCTGTATCCTCGAGGCGGTATCAAGGTGTGTCTATACCAAACAGGCGTCAGCAAATACGTCCAATGGACTGCGCAGGCAGGTGGCAAGTGTCACGAACCCTGATCCAGACTTCGCATTACCGTAAACGCCGGACCTTCTCCCCAAACTCGTGAGGATCTCAATGCCGTCAATCCAAAGTCCAGCTCGGAGATAGAAGCCTAAGAGTATCTCGCTCCGTCGCGTATCTGTTGAATATGAACGCGATTCAATGCATCTAGGAATGCAAGACTTACCAAACATGAACTCGCTTCCACCCGGCTGACCTCCTCTCGTTCCAAACAACTGACTCGTCGAATCCTCATAGAGGAACTCCAGCCCGTCCAGTGCAGCCCCATGATACACTTTGATTGAAGTGAGTAGCTTAGTCTGAATGTACGCGTATTCCAAAATGATCTGTTGAGGCTGGCTGCCTTCCTGTCCTTCCTGTCCAAGCTTCCGACCGATGAAACCCGCTTGCCCATTGGGAAGTTTCACGATGTATTCCTTTGACTTTACTAGCTGAGCAAAATCTTCTACTTCCTGACTCCCTTGCCCGGCAGAGTGAACCTTGATGCCGAGCTTCTTGGCCTTCGTACCATCTGGCAACCGAGCCTTCAAATCACTTTCAGTGAGCGCAATTTGACGAGGCGGACCGCCAGATTGGACGTTGCCATTGCTGTATTCGAGCCAAGCATGGCATGTCTCTTCGCCATTAACGAAAATCTCAACAAAAGCGATCCCGGTTGGAGCAGTAATGATTGCGTTTCCATTGTTAGCGGGCCATACTTGGATGCTCTCATCTGGATTGAGAGGCGCGTCGGTCGGCAACCGAAAACACGGATGGTACTTGAACCGCAAGGTGTCGAGTCTATGCCAACCGCACTCGTCTTTCGCCAAGACTAGGCGTATCCCAGGTGATTTGGTTCGCGTTGAATACGGCTCTCTGCAAAGAAAAGTCCGGTTGAAACGTACATAATCTCGAAGCATGACCCCATATTCTTGATGAGGACAGCCGAACAAATGGCCTGTCTCGTGAAGATGTCCACCTATTCCAACGTTCGCTGCTTCCCAATTGCTCCCGGACTCGTTACAATCGTTCGCAACGAAGTTTGTGTTAGTTCTGGTGCAGTCGGAAAGGGCCGGTACTACCTCCTCAATGCTTGTAGGGTAGCTTTGTAGGGCCTGAGAGCCAAATATCGCAAGCTGTATCTCGCCAGAGCCACCGCCTAGAGCTGCGTGGCCTGTGATTGTCTTCGCGTTGGTGTCCCAGTGTGCGTCGAGGAGCAACAGTGATATGTAGTGCTTTTGTCCCGGAACAGGTTTGAAATACCCTCTCACAGCTTTCATTGCATAATTGTAAAGGTCACCCTTGCGCGCTCCATGATCGGATTGTTGCGCGACATCGAGGTCTCGGAGCTCTTCCATGGTTTTGTCTGATCTTATGACGTGAACCTTGGCTTCGTTTCGCATCTGACCTACCTCACGATCTCGGAATGTCAGGGATCCAGTATGCCATTCCTCGTCAAACCGAAAGCATCTCCTGCCGAACCCATTTCGATACATTTGTTCACCAGTGAAAGCCTGCCACAGATACGCAGCCATGCGGAACTTCCGAATAGCTGTTTCGAGATCGTTGCCTTCTCTTTGCCTGCGCTCCGGAACTGCATCGAAAGTGCCAGGAGAGTCTTTCCCTAAGAGAATGACAAGCTGCAAGGGTGGTGCACTGACTAACGGGAGGAAATTGATATTGATCCAGGACGAGTGACTTGGTAGAGATGAGTTATTGGAGACTACCTTCTGGTATGCAAAGTCGAAGCGCAATCGGTTGGGGCCGGGCGTTAGATGCACCAATGCTTTAAAATGCGAGTCATTGACAGGCCACATTGTTGCTGGGAAGTTATCTTGGTGATGACAGACAGTCAAGGTCCCGTCAAGAGCCTTTTCTGGTGGTTCGCCGATCTGGCCATAGACAAGGAGCACTTTTTGGTGTACCTAACTAAGAGATCAGCGTATTCCTACCAAGGCCACGCATAGCACGTCAGATCGATTTCACAAACCCATGAATTATCAGAGATGGTCATGATCTTTGGTGCGAAAGCTGAGGTTGGCATTTTGGGCGTTATAGTCCCGTTGACAGATGGGGTATTCAATCCCTGCGGAGGATAGGTCAGCAGCACTCAAGGTTGGAACACGATCAGCACCGTTGACAACCGTGATGGAGGAACCCACCATTAAGCTGCTTCTGTTGCTCACCGAGCTCAACGGCATTGGCCTTTGAGGCAACGGTGTCGCAGCCATTGTACTCGCAGACTTGCTCGTCACCAGAGTGGGTGTAGACTGGTGGGGCTGTATGGAGGAGGGAGGTGTTGACGAGCCGTACATCGAGTTCACAGTGGAGGAAGACTTCGTTATAGGCATGGTGCCATCGGACTCGTTCGAGCTCTTCGTTCCGTTGGGAAGGGATTTGTCTGCTCTGGAACCAGTCTTCCTACGCCGGAGCTCCTTGAAGAAGGGCATGGTTGTGACCACCTGTCTCAATTAATATCATCTATGGTTTGTTGCTTCCTCAGAGTATGTGAGAAGTAGACATGCTTGCATTGAGCTTTGAAGTATGGCAGGTGCAATCTGTGACGGGAGCTTGCGGCCGTCACTTGTTGGTACCACTGAAAAAAATGAATGCGTGTCCTTGAACAACTGGATAACGTATGATTAACGACAGTCCAAGTGGGAACAAGTAAGTGAAACAACGAATGATCAAGCACAGATGGCGATGAGCGAGCGCACAAGGAAATGCAGAAAGATGTGCTTGTAGCATGGCTACAAGCGTTTGAGCAGGAAGGGTAATCCAATGGATCGACTTTGTTAGCGCACCCCGTTATCTGAACCTGAGAGTCCGAGAGCCTCAGAATCAAGGTCGCCCAGAACTTCACACCGTCTACGGATTTCCTGGGGGATACAATTGGGCTCACCAAAAGTGACGACTACTCCGTATAGAACCATTGGCATATGCGTACTGCACTCCTTATGCATATGCCACACTTGTGTCTTTTGGGGAAAGCGGAGATAAGACCGAGATGGCTGGTAGAAACGCTTGGCGAGCCAGCAGATCCGCCGCGTATCTGGACTGCTTCCCTCCTCAGCATTTTCTTCTTCATTGACCAAAGAATACTTAATCTGGGTAAGAGCATTATCAAAGCCCTTCAGGTCCCCAATCGACAAGTGATGTTCAAATAGATAGGAAGGCCGATCTGACTTCTGGCCCACTTGACGCCCACCATTCCCGACGCTCTTTCCGCTCTTACAACACCCTCTTAGGCCTAAGATTTCGACATGGCCTCGACCTTTCGGCCAACCACACCGGACGATGTTGTGAGCAAGGTCCTACGACGGGCAGAAGTCGCCAAAGTAGGTTTCGACGAAAATTTGCCGTCTACAATTCCACGACGGTGGGCTAACAATACATTGAAGATGGCCAGAAAGTTACAGGATCGTCTCGCCCTAGCGAGCTATAAGACCCAGCATGGTCAAGAAGGCCTCAGCTTCGACGACGTTGAAGCCCACCTAGAGCAAACGATCCAGCGAAAAAAGCCAAGCTCGAGTATCGGTACATCTTCGACATCCTCATCAACCTCCTCCGCAGACCATTTCTTCTCAGGCAACTTCGCTTCCTCCCCACTTACTGCCCCTTTCTCCTCCGATGACGTTCGCAGCTCGGGAATCAAGGCTTTGCACAAGAGGAACATCTACCAATCAACGACTATTGATCTGGCACCAAAGCCAAATAAACGCTTTCGCTCGCAGTCCATAGCCCCCCCACTGTTTGAGAGCGCGCGGACATCATGGAAAAGCTCGCACAAACTGTCAGAATCTTCCCCTGTCCATTATCAAGACGCCCCTTTTTCAAGCTCTCAAGGCCCTAATCTATCTTTTGCGTCCGAGGTCTCTACCGTACCTGGTTCGCCGTTCGGACACATTTCTGACGATGAAGTTGACGATCTACCGTCCCATTCCTTCTCTATGAACTCAGCTTTTAGTTCTTCACCTCCTCGTACTCCGCCTCCTACTCGAAGCCGCACGGCACGTCAACGCAAAGCTGGTGGTGAAGAAGGCGCAGACTTGCTGTTATATCTTGCCACATCTCCATCGCCTGCAAATGCGGCTACCAGATCGTCCCGAATCTATGCTCCTTCTACTCCGCCTTCAAATGTACAGACAATGTCGTCATCAATGGTGAACACGCCGGGTATGACAGCATTCAATACGCCGGGTCAGAACTTCAACTTTGCAGATTTCGTCAACGTCACTCCCAGCCCTGCCCAGGGTGCGTTCGGCAATCGCACCCCAGGCCTCCCCAAGACGCCGCTGGCTGCAAGAGAGGCTCGAAGGAGATTGAATTTCGATACCTTGATTCTACCAGGTGGAAGTCCGAATCTTAGCAATGTTGGACGTGGTGGAAGTTCGAGCAAAGACCCAAGGCTTGGCATGGAGCTGGGTGGGGAGCTGGTCTCCTAGACGTTACCTTTTCGATAATGAGTGCAAAACCACAAATTGGCAAACACCGTGGACTCTGACCCTGGGTATCGGAGACGTTTTTGACCGGACCCCGTGGTGGGAAATGGACACGGTAAGCATCGAGTAGAAGGCCTCGATCTTGCCAAGCTACGATTACATTTCAATTCACGATGAGTATTCTTACGTTTTGATGCACCGGATCCATGTTTATTAGTTCATGAGCAGTCTATCATTGCCTGGAGCTCAACGATGAATGTTCATGATACCCACGTGCCATCCCTCGAAGCTCGTGGCGCGAAAATGACGCGTAAAATGAGGCTAACTCGAGTTGGGATTAATAACTTTTCTTAGTAGAGGTTGACTGCGTACCAAAGTCGAACCAACGTCGTCAAAACACAAATCCTCAAGGGACTTTCCCTGCCCCATGTTATTCGTTCTAATCGTACCTCTTCCGCCTATGTCACTAATTTCTTCCAGCACCTTGGCCGTTTCATTGCTGTACGGCGAGCTGTTTATACTGTCCTAGATTAGATTATGATGAATGATTGGGTGGGATTTTAAGAACGCATCAATCCCGTAAGCGCCGAACGTTGTAGCAGTGATGGGCGTTTCCTCAACATGGAGGACAACCAGTCTGGCGGTTGGTTGGTTGGTTCGTTCACATACAATCCTCCTACGCAACCCGAGCTCTCTCGGTCCCTGAACTGCCACGTTTCCTCGCTCCCTGGTATGTGTTTGACCATTCTATGAGCTAAGATGCTTGGTCAAGTTGGCAAGGTATGATAATGGGCTAATATAGTACTGTTCATTGCACTTGACATGTGCTAGGGTCATAATTCTCTAGGGCTTCTTGCCGCGCATTGCGCCTACTATTCCCATCACTCTCTGTGACAACTAAGGTTGGAGAATCTTGGCTCTGACGTTGAAGGAAAGCAATGATGTCGTAGACGCCCTTGGAGGGACGAGAAGTGCGTGGCCGCTCAAGGTGTCAACTGGACTGGATGGTGTCGCGAAATCGCGAAAAGATACATGTTGTTCGGCAATCGAAGACAGCCTCTGACAGTGAGGAGCTAGCAAAAGAGGGTAGAGATCGGAACATCCCAGAACGATGGTACTGCTGAGCACCAGAGAACTGGCAAATGATCAGTAACCTCTCTGCCTTTGACGAGAACGGACAATGAATCCGGGAACAAGCCCTGGCTCTGACGTCTTCGCCAGCTGTGACCAATGTTTCGGAAACAGGCCTATTGAATATCACGCCTAGCGTGCGGACCCTCTTCACCAGTGTCACCCGCAACCGAAATTGTGGACATACCCACCTTCACAGCAGCAAGCATCGACATGTATTATGCGTGCATGCGCGCAATATCGTAATCAAGGAGGTGTTGATGCTCTCGAAATCGTCTGTGTGCAGATCGAGAACTGGAATTTCGAGATAGCATTGGATCCGTGCGCTTGGACCTAGAATAGCATGGGAGGGACTCAGCCACCCTCGCCACAAAGACCATGGCTTCTCCACCTAAAGTACTTTAAGAATGGGAGCGGCAGTTGCCTTTTGACGAGACACACTTCGATGGGCCTCTCTCTCGAGCCACTCAGAATCGAGTCGCGCCACAGTACTTCACCCTGCAGGAGACAATGGGCCTTGGACGACGTGCCAAGCCACTCCCAAGCCGGGTATGCATTGAACGTGTTCTTGGGTGTACGTTACGTGGTGCTACGGTTCGTGCTGGGTAGCCGGATCCTCCGCACTTGGGTCTCTGGTGCGGGGTTTCCGATTCTGAAGAGTACTTCATTGGTGCTCTCGTGCGTTGTTTCGATTTCCCTTGCGGGTGCCCGTTAGCTCGGAGAAAGCTGGGGTGGCGCATCACTTCGCTGATACTAGTAGTACAGTGGGACGAGAGTGGACTAGCGATCAACATGCAAGTGCGACAAACGTTTAGTATTTGCTCAAGGTCACGATACGTATGAGTGTGCGAATAGGAATGGAAATTGGTAGGTAAAATATCTCATTGCTTGCTTTCTCTATGGTGCCACGTCGATGGTCAAACGCTGGCCCTTGGGTATCATTGGGGGTATCTCAGAACAAGAAGAATCGAACAAGCGGACGTGGTGTAATATATACATCGTGTGCGGTCAAGTATTATCCCACGCGTAAGTGGTATGATGAAGCGGACGTTGGGAAGATTGTCGTGTACATCGTGCATTCAGGACTCGTGTATCGTCCTGTTGGGTATATTGGAGAAAAGCTTTCAATTTGAGGCAAAAGGTGAGCGGCTAGCGGCCAGTCGCCTAGCAGGGTAATGGGCTTCTGGCCCTGTCATTCGTCTTGTCCAAGAGTAGCGAGTCACTCTGGGTTTTCAAAGAGTGTGAGATTTCGGAAGAACATGGTGGTCGTGATTATCGTAAGGCGAATTGGGGTATCATTAAATCAATCAGAATCAGCGGGCATCGGCCACACTAAAACACAAGTCTCATTTCTAGCGTCTTCGTCTTAGCTTTGTTCGTAGGTGTTTCGCTGGCCTTGGGTGTGCGCGCGCCGGAGTCCGGCTCCTGTTTGGGGCCAGCATTGGTGTCCACTTCGACGAATTCAACAATCATATCCTGGCCTTCAGGAAGCTCTCGTACAACCTCATCGTCGACCATGATCTTGAGGCCGTTCGAATTTATGCGCAGGGTGCGGATGACCTGAGTGGGTTCCACTCCGCATTTGATAGCAATATTAATGATGAGGTCTCGAAGAGTTCGCTCCATGAGATAGACAGCTTTGTAATAGTCATTTTCAGGCGCACTTCCGGGTATCTTAATGAGCACATAGAAGCAAGCGACAGGCTTGATAGATCTCTCAGGGGGTGCTTCGTAAGCCGGGTCGACTTCAAATGCCTCGATCCAGTCCGGTAGAGAATCTTCAGTATTCTCTTTCTGAACTTTCACAGACGGATGCTGAACATCTGGGAAGTTTTGGTTTGGGAAGTTGGTCAACTGCTCCCAGTCGTTGGATGGCAACTCTTGACTCGGATCAAAGGGTGCGGATTTCTGATAATTGGACGGCCCACTGGGCCTGGTGTCAGAAGGCATGGATCGCGAGCTTGGCGAAGGCGAAACGACGCACGAGTTGGTTGGCGTTGTTTCACTGCCTGTTTTGTGATCCCATGATGTTTTACGATCCATTTGGATAGTTTTTGTCAGGTCGGTGGGCTCGCCTGGCAGCGCGACCGGATAGGCATCAGGATCATCTTGCTCGTATCCCTTCAGATAGAGCACGCTGACTGGTCGCGTTGATGTGAACATATCTTGCATTGTCCCGAGCTTAACGTGAAGGTCTTCCTCAACGGCCGGCCGGCCACTCGAGCCGTGGGAAGAGACAGACCACGTTCTCTTGTGCTTCTGGACTTTGCCGGGCCGATGGCTGCCGCCTTTTTCGCCGCCGCTCCTCTTTCGTTTGCCAACTTCCTTGACTCCACTCTCGACCTGGGTGATTTGTTGCTTCAACTTATCAATCGTCTTTTTGATATGGGCCACGTCGTTGGAAAGCTTGCGTTCGGCGCCGTGGTCACGGAAAAGTTTGACTTTGCAAAAACAGACTTCCGAGGTATGCCCAGGCGGCGAGTCGGGAGTACCGGATGAGATGATCTCTGTTTTGGCACAAAGTCGGACTGGAATGCCCTTTACACCTTTGGAATGGCTGAAGTCCGTTGATAGAAAGTTGAAGCGGACAGCTACAGAGCAATCGGCGGCGGCTGATCCAGGAGAAGGACTCCAAGTCACAGAGAAGCAGTCGAATGAAGCCTTCTCCAACTCAACGCGCGGTCGTTTGCTTTCTTCGTCACCTCCTTGATTTGGGTCAACGTATTCTACTGCTTGAAGCTTCCCACCTCTTTGATGCGCTTCAGCCAAACCACGACCTTCCTTCCATAACTGCCAGCATGCTGAA
>JAABUK010003051.1_pt1 | contig 28860 bp, 35 predicted proteins | sample 5559141 | NCBI WGS metagenome assembly JAABUK01 (sample SAMN10711869, study PRJNA513367) | rock metagenome | isolation source: Antarctica rocks | place: Antarctica: Victoria Land, Pudding Butte nord | collected 2016-01-03
AACACTGGCACCGACGCATGCCTGATAGAAAGTCCCGGAATATGCCGACTACATCAGGCCTGGTTCACCATCGGATGGGCAGTCTGACCGGCTTGGCGGCATAATCCGGAAGTCGGCATTATGGGCCTTATGCCGATATCGGCATAAGGCCCATGCCAGTGCTCACGAGCGCCGGCTGAACCGGGACCTCACCGGCCGGTTCGGCAGCCAAGGTTACAGTTTCGAAGAGCTGATTGCGGAGCTCACCTCGTGCATGGTCGGCACGGTGCTGGGCCTGCCCTGCGAGGTGGAGAACCACGCCAGCTACATCCAGTCCTGGCTGGGCGTGTTGAGGGAGGACAAACGCGCCGTCTTTCGGGCCGCCGCCGCGGCGCAGAAGGCCGCCGACTGGATGCTGGCGCTGCACCCAGACTACGCGCAGGCGGTGGCCGGCGTGGAGGCAGGCGCGGACGCGGGTGCTGGCGACGGCGGGGACGAGGGCGCGCCGGCTTCACCTGGGTCCACGACGGTGGAGGTGGCGTGATGCGGGTCGTATCCGGCTGGCTCCGAACCGACGCCGACGCCATCGGCAACGCGCTCGCGACCGAGGGCGGCCACCTGTTCGTGCATGACCGCGGCTACACCCTCCACCTGGAAGGCGGCGCGACCCTGGGCGGCTTCAGGATCAAGGCGTTCAAGGCCGCCTGCGTCGCGGCCGGGCTGCCCGTGATCGACACCCGCACGCTCGATCCGGTGACCGCGTTCCGCTTGGCCGCGCGCACCCCGATGGTCGCCATTGCCCGGCCCGCCAATCCCCCGCCCTGGACCGGAACCACGTGGGCACCGCTGCGCGACGCCGCCCGGCTGTTCCGCGCAGGGGGAGCTGAGGTGCTCAACCTCGACCTGGACGGCGCCGACGCACCCGAGGTAGCGGCGTGACCGCCCGGTTGGAGATCGTGCGCGCCGGGGCGCTGCCCGGCGACGACGGGCAGCTGCTCCTGGTGGACCGTGCGGACGGCCCGCACGGGCGCACCGTGTGCATCGTCCCTGGCAGGCTGGTGGCCAGCACCCGGGATGGCGATTGCGTGCGCCGGCTGGACCTCCAGGATCTGATGAATGCCCGGCTGTTCGCAGTGGCCCGAGAGCTGCGCGAGAGCCTGATCGGCCTACTGACCTGGGAAGCGAAGATGGGTGGCTGCGACGACCCGCGCTGGGCCGAAGCGCGGCGGCTTGTGGTCCAACTCTATCGCAGCCCCGATCCGGAGGGCGTATCATGAGCGGGCCGGCTCCCGCGCTGGAGCTGAGCGGCTACGACCGCATCGTGGTCGCCATGTCGGGCGGCAAGGACAGCGTGGCCGCCCTGCTGGCGCTGCTGGACGCCGGCGCCGACCCGGCCCGCGTCGAGCTGCACCACCACCTGGTGGACGGGCGCGGCCCGGCTTTCATGGACTGGCCCAGCACCGAGGACTGGTGCGGGGCGCTCGCCGCCGCGTTCCGGCTGCCCCTCTTCCTGTCCTGGCGCGAGGGCGGCTTCCACGGCGAGATGCTGCGAGAAGACCGGCCAGCCAGCCCGGTGCGCTTCGAGGTGCCGGGACGGCACGCCCTGGGCCGCGCCGGCGGCGGGTCCGGGCAGCGGGTGACCCGGCTGCGCTTTCCCCAGGTCGGCGCGGTGACGAGCGGCCGGTGGTGCTCGGCGATCCTCAAGATCGACGTCCTGGACGCGGTGATCCGCGCCCAGGACCGGTTCCTGCGCAGCCGCACCCTGGTCGTCACCGGCGAGCGCGCCGAGGAGAGCCGGGCGCGCGCCGGCTACGCCACCTTCGAGCGGCACCGCACCGACACGCGCGGCGGCCCGCGCCGGCCGCGGTGGGTGGACCATTGGCGGCCGGTGCATGGCTGGACGTCGGCCGACGTGTGGGCGGCGCTGCGCCGCCGCGGCGTCCTGCCGGCGCCGGCGTACCGGTTGGGCTTTGGACGGCTGAGCTGCCTGGCCTGTATCTTCGGGTCGGCCGACCAGTGGGCCACGGTGCGCTGGCTGGCGCCGGAGCTGTTCGCCCGCATCGCCGCCTACGAAGGCCGCTTCGGCTGCACGATCCAGCGCGGGCGCACCGTCGCGGGCATGGCCGACCGCGGCCGGCCGTTCGCCGCGGCGCTGGCACAGCCGGACCTGGCCCGGCGCGCGATGCAGCCGGGCTGGAGCGAGCCGGTGCTGGTGCGCCCGGACCTGTGGACCTTGCCGGCCGGCGCCACGGGCGACGCCACGGGGCCGACCTAGCCGCCGTCCAAGCCGGCGCCCGGCGCCGTTCGCGCCAACCCCCGCTACGCCTGGATCGGAACCAGGCCCCACACCAGAGGAGGCATCCGCCATGTCCAACCGCTTCGCCTGGCCCACGCCGGCCACGCTGGACCGCTACCGGTCCGAGCGCGACGCGCTGCTGCGTGCTGCCCGCATCACCTACGACGCGCACGGCGACGCCGGCGTGACCCTGGAGCTGCTGGGCCGGGCGCGCGAGCGCCAGCGCAAGGTGCTGTGGGCGCGCAAGGCCCTCGGCTTCGCCGCCACCCTGCCCGCCACCGGGCTGGGCGCCGCCGGGGGGCGGCCATGAGGACCCGGCGCGACATCGAGCAGCTCAAGGCGGGCTGGCTGCGCGATTCTCTCTGGGACCTGGAAGGGACCAGGGGCTTCGAGGCGCACCAGGACGAGCTGCGGCAGTTCCGGCTCACGACGGAGGCGCGCTGGCGGGCCGCGGCCGACGAGGGGGAGCGCGCCATCGACGCCGAGGCGGAGCGGATCGGCGTCCACGGCCTGCTGCGGCTGCTGCGGGAGGCCGAGGCGCGGCAGAGGCGGCACCGTGACGCAATCCTGCATCTGGCCGAGGGACGCGCGCACGACGCCTGGAGGGCGCTGTCCGGGTTCGGCGAGACATGAGGCGGGACAGGAACATGGAGGGGGTGAGGGCGGGGAGGGCTGCCGCAGCCCGTCCGCCCGGGGCAAGGGGTGGGTCCTCGCCATGCTCCCCGCCAAGCGGCGGCTGCGCGTGGCTCCGGTCCCGCGCCATCGCGCGCCCTTGCCCCGGCCGGACGGCTGCGGCGCGCAAGGAGGGGTCTCCGAGGTGGGGACAGGAACAGAGGAAATCCCGATGAAAGTGCTGATGACGATCCCGGCCGTGCCGAGCGCGCCGTTCGACAACACCGTTGCCGAGCAGGAAGGCTGGGGCGTGTTCTCTTGCGACCCGAGACCGGACGAGACCCAGGAACGACAGCTCCAGCGCATCGACTGCTCCGAGGACGGCGAGCCGCCGTTCGACAGCGACACGGCAGCTTGGCGGCACGTCGTCACCCGCGCCCGGGCCGGGTCCGCCCTGCACCGGGCCGCGCTCGCCGCCGTCGGCGACGTGGAGCGCGCGCTGATCGAGGCGGCCTGCGGCGCCTGGTAGCGCCGCCACCCCAGCCACTCTCCATAGGAGGACAGCCGCCATGTCCGGCAACACCGATTGGACCAGCGACACCATCGCCCGCCTGCGCGCCCTCTGGGACGAGGGGCGCAGCACCGCCGAGATCGGCCGGCGCATGGGCATCACCAAGAACGCCGTGGTCGGCAAGGCGCACCGCCTTGACCTGCCAGGGCGCGAAAGCCCGATACGCCGCGGGCTGGCAGGCCCACCCGCACCGCGGAAGCCCCGGCCATCCCGGGCAGTGCGCCCGACCCTGCCACCCCTGCCGTCAGCCCTGACCCGGCCGACACCGGCACCGGCACTGCCGCAGCCGCCGCCGCCGGCACCGGCACGTCGCCGCTACGGACCGCTCGGCCAGCCCTGCTGCTGGCCGTTGGGCGAGCCGGGCAGGCCCGGCTTCCGGTTCTGCGAGAGCAGTTCCGAGCAGGGGCGGCCCTACTGCGCCGAACACTCCAGTCTTGCCTACGTGCCCAGGGCCGAGCGCCACCCCGCCACCGTCTGACCCCCGCCGGCCCCGCGGCCGGCACCCCCGCACCGCACCCATCCGCGACCTGCCCCCGGCTGTCCCCCTGACAGCCGGGCGGCACGCGCTTGCCGAACAGGAACCTCCCCGATGACCAAGCCAACGCCTGCCGCCTCGCAGATGACGCTGTCCCTGTTCGACAGCACCGCCCTGTCCGGCGGCCTCACCCTGGACGGAGGCGGCGCCGGCGGCACCGGCCTGCGCTTTCGCGAGCCGGAGTTCGAGGACGAAGAGGCCGCATCCGCCCCGGAGCCGGAGCGCGTCCCGGCCCGCAACTGGCGCCTCGCCGGCGAGCGCGGCCTGGCCCGCGGCTGGAAGGCCCGCGCCGGTGACAACCTCGCGGCCATCCGTCTGGCGCGGGAGTTGACCCGCGAGGGCCGCCACGCCACGCCCGAGGAGCAGGCGGTGCTGGGCCGGTTCATCGGCTACGGCGCGTCCGACCTGGCCAACGGCCTGTTCCGCGGCGCGGGCGAGGCGTTCCGCGCCGGCTGGGAGGACCTGGGCGGCGCGCTGGAGCAGGAGGTGACGCCCGAGCAGCTCGCCGGGCTGCGCCGCGCGACCCAGTACGCTCACTTCACGCCGGAGTTCATCGTGCGCGCCATGTGGGCGGCGGTGGCCCGCATGGGCTTCGCCGGCGGCGGCGTGCTGGAGCCGGGCTGCGGCACCGGGCTGTTCCTGGCCACCATGCCCGACGCCCTGGTGGGCAAGGTCAGCGCGACCGCCATAGAGATGGACCCCTGCACCGCGGCCATCGCCACCCTGCTGCACCCCGACGCCTGGGTCAGGAACGAGGACTTCACCAAGGCGCGCATCGCCGAGACCTTCGACCTCGCCATCGGCAACCCGCCGTTCGCCGACCGCACCGTGAAAGCCCCCGATCCCGCCGGCAAGTTCGGCCTGACCCTGCACGACTACTTCATCGCGCGCAGCATCGAGCGGCTGAAGCCGGGCGGGTTGGCCGCGTTCGTCACCAGCCGCTTCACCATGGACAAGGCGGACACGTCCGCCCGCGAGCACATCGCGGGGATGGCCGACCTGGTGGGCGCGGTGCGCCTGCCGGCCGGCAGCATGAAGGAGGCCGCGGGCACGGAGGTCGTGGTGGACGTGCTGTTCTTTCAGCGCCGCCCGGCCGGCGCCGCACCGAGCGGCACGGTCTGGGACACGCTGGCCGAGGCGGTGCCGGCCGAGGACGGCGAGGCGGCGCTGCACGTCAACCGCTACTTCGCCGAGAATGCCGTGCAGGTCCTGGGTGCGCACGCCCGCACCAGCGGGCCGTTCGGCCCGACCTACACCTGCCGCGGCGAGGCCGGCGACGCGCTGGCCGCGGCGCTGGACGGGTGCATGGCAAACCTCCCATTGCCCCTGCACCCCCTGACGCCGAGCACCCCCGTGCAGCCGCGCACCGCCGCGCAGCGCCTGGTGGTTGGCACCGCCGCCGAGGGCGCCACGGTTAAGGAGGGCAGCTACTTGGTCCTGGACGGCAAGCTCGTGCAGGTGCTGGACGGCCAGCCGGTGCCGGTGCAGGTGCGCGCCGGCAAGGGCAGCGAGGGGGTCCCGGCCAAGCACGCGCGCATCCTGCACGCGCTGATCCCCGTCCGCGACTGGACCCGCACGGTGCTGCGCTTGCAGGAGGCGAACGAACCCTGGGGCGCGGCGCAGGTGCGGTTGCGCGTCGCCTACACGACGTTCAAGCGCAACTTCGGTCCGATCAACCTCACCAGCGTCAGCACCAGCACCGATCCCAAGACCGGCGAGGAGCGCGAGACCGTGCGCCGGCCGAACCTGCAGCCGTTCATGGACGACCCCGACTGCTGGCTGGTGTCGTCCATCGAGAGCTACGACGAGGACGCCGGCACCTCGAAGATGGGACCGATCTTCACCGAGCGCGTCATCCACCCGCCGGCCGACCGCCTGGTGGTCACCGCCGCCGACGCCCTGGCCGTCACCCTGCACGAGGTCGGCTGCGTGGACCTGAACCGCATGGCGGAGCTGCTGGGCCGCACGCGCGAGGAGGTCGTGGCCGAGCTGGGCGGGGCGGTGTTCCTCAACCCCGCCCTGAGCATGGGCGCGGTCGAGATGTGGGAGACGGCGGACGCCTACCTGTCCGGCCCCGTCCGCACCAAGCTGGCCGCCGCCGAGGCCGCGGCAGGGCTGGACCCGCGCTACCTGCCCAACGCGGAGGCGCTGCGCCGGGTGCAGCCCGAGGACCTGCGGCCGTCGGACATCACCGCGCGCCTGGGCGGGCCGTGGCTGCCGACCGGCGATATCGAGGCGTTCTCGGCGGAGGTGATCGGCGTCGCGACGCACGTCCGCCACACCGTCGAGGCTGCGGTCTGGTCCCTGGACCTGAGCCGGTTCGACGGCAGCGCCGCGGCCACGTCCGAGTGGGGCACCGCGCGCCGGCACGCCGGGCTGCTGCTGTCCGACGCGCTGAACAGCGCGTCGCCGCAGATCTGGGACACGAAGTGGGTGGACGGCAGCCCGGTCCGCGAGCTGAACGAGCGCGAGACGGAGGCGGCGAAGGAGAAGCTGGGGCGGATCAAGGAGGCGTTCGAGCGCTGGGTCTGGACCGACCCGGACCGCACCGACCGGCTGGCGCGCATCTACAACACGCGCTTCAACAACCTGGTGCCGCGCGCCTTCGACGGGTCGCACCTGCAGCTGCCCGGCGCCAGCTCGGCCATCCAGTTCCGGCCGCACCAGAAGCGCGGCGTGTGGCGCATCGTGTGCAGCGGCAACACCTACCTCGCGCACGCGGTCGGCGCCGGCAAGACCTTCGTCATGGCCGCGGCCGTGATGGAGCAGCGCCGACTGGGGTTGGTAGGGAAGCCGATGATGGTCGTGCCCGGCCATTGCCTCGCCCAGGCCAGCCGCGAGTTCCTGCTGCTGTATCCGAACGCCCGCATCCTGGTCGCCGACGAGCAGAACTTCGCCAAGGACAAGCGCGCCCGCTTCCTGGCCCGCGCTGCCACGGCAAGCTGGGACTGCATCATCATCACCCACTCGGCGTTCAAGTTCATCGCGGCGCCTGCCTGGTTCGAGCAGGGCATGGTTGCCGACGAGGTGCGCGCCTACGAGGACCTGCTGGGCCGCGTGGACGGCGGCGACCGCTTCACCATCAAGCGCATCGAGCACGCCAAGGAGCTGCTGGAGGCCAAGCTGGAGGCGCTGGCGACCGCCAAGGACGACATGCTGACCATCGCCGAGATCGGGGTGGACCAGATCATCGTCGATGAGGCGCAGGCGATGCGGAAGCTGGCGTTCGCGACCAACATGAGCAGCCTCAAGGGCGTGGACCCCGACGGCTCGGGGCGCGCCTGGGACCTGTTCGTGAAGTCGCGCTTCGTGGCGCAGGCGCAGCCCATGCGGAACCTGGTGCTGGCCTCGGGCACGCCGATCACCAACACCATGGGCGAGATGTTCAGCCTGCAGCGCTTCATGCAGCCGCACGCCCTGGTGGAGCGCGGCATCCACCAGTTCGACGCATGGGCGTCCTTGTTCGGCGACAGCCGCACCGAGCTGGAGCTGCAGCCGTCCGGCCGCTACAAGCCGGTGACGCGCTTCGCCGAGTTCGTGAACGTGCCCGAGCTGATCGCCATGTTCCGGCAGGTCGCCGACGTGGTGCTGAAGGACGACCTGCGGGCCTACCTCCGCCTGCCCAAGCTGCGCACCGGCAAGCGCCAGGTGATCACCACCCCGGCGAGCCCGGCCTTCAAGGCATACCAGCGGGTGCTGGAGCACCGCATCCGGCTGATCGAGGAGCGGGACGGCCCGGCCGAGAAGGGCGACGACATCCTGCTGTCCGTCATTACCGACGGCCGCCACGCCGCCATTGACCTGCGCTTCGTGCTGGGCCAGGAGCGCGACTACGACACCGCGAAGCTGCGCGGGCTGATGGCCGAGGCGGAACGGCTGTGGGCCGAGGCGCCGGCCAACGACAACAGCAGCAAGCTGAACCTGCTGATCGCCAACGCGCACCGCATCTGGGTGGAGACGTCCGGCAACCGCTACGTGCAGCCGGACGGCACGCCCCATCCGCTGCCAGGCGCGGTGCAAATGATCTTCTCCGACCTCGGCACCCTCAGCGTCGAGGCCAGGCGCGGCTTCTCGGCCTACCGCTGGATCAAGCAGGAGCTGGTGCGGCTCGGCGTGCCCGAAGGCGAGATCGCCTTCATGCAGGACTACCACAAGTCGGCGGACAAGCAGCGACTGTTCGCGGACCTGCGCAGCGGCAAGAAGCGCTTCGTTATCGGTTCCACCGAGACCATGGGCACCGGGGTCAACGCGCAGGTCCGCTTGATCGCCGAGCATCACCTCGACGTGCCCTGGCTGCCCAGCGACATCGAGCAGCGCGAGGGCCGTATCGAACGCCAAGGCAACCAGAACGAGTGGATCGAAATCTACGCCTACGCGACGCTCGGCAGCGTGGACGCCACCTCCTGGCAGCTGCTGGAGCGCAAGGCGCGCTTCATCGCGGCGGCGCTCGCCGGCGACTGCTCGATCCGCCGGCTGGAGGACGTGGGCGCGCAGGCCAACCAGTTCGCCATGGCCAAGGCGCTGGCGTCGGGCGACCCGCGCCTGATGCAGAAGGCCGGGCTGGAAGCGGAGATCGCCCGGCTGCGCCGGCTGCGGGCGGCGCACATCGACGACCAGCACGCCGTGCGTCGGAACATTGCGGACGCCCGCGCGCAGATCGCCGCGTCCACCGCCCGCATCGGGCAGATCGAGGCGGACCTGGCCCTGCGCACGCCGACGCGCGGCGACCTGTTCACGATGGAGGTCGGCGGCAGGGCCGTCACCGAGCGCAAGGTAGCCGGCACGTCGCTGCTGTCGCGCATCCGGGTGCTGGGGCTGGCCAAGGAGCAGGGGGCCTGGACCCTGGCGCGGATCGGCGGCTTCGAGGTCAAGGCCGCCGGCAGCGCCTGGGGGGCACGGCCGGCCACTAAGGACCGGGGCTTCGCCATGCGCGGCCGGGACGGCTACCACCAGGATGTCTGGCTGGAGCGCACGGGCTACGAGCAGATGCTGGACATCGAGGACGCCCTGACCGCCCTGGGGCTGGTGTCGCGGCTGGAATACGCGCTGGAGCGCTTCGAGGTGAACCTGGCCGAGCACCGGCGCAAGGTGGAGGAGGCGGCGGACCGCATCCCGGCCTACGAGGGGCGGCTGGGCCAGGCGTTCGCCTACGAGGCGGAACTGGACGGCAAGGAATCCGAACTCGCCGGCATCGAGGAGAGCCTGGCGGCCGGCGCGCACCAGGAGGCGGATGCCGCATAGGCTCCCTTGCAGCCCGGCACGGGGCGGCTGCCGCGCCGACGCCGCCAACTCCTGGTGTGACACCGGAGCCGTCGCCAGCATCGGCCGCGCCGAAAGGGGACCGGGAGCCCAGCCCAGGGTTCTAACCAGCCTTCGCTGAAGCTGGTCGCGCCCAGTCATCCGCGGGTCAATACCGACCCGTTCTTTCCACTTGGCGGTCCACCTGAAGGACGAAGCGTACGGGAAGCCCGAGGGGATGTGCGCCTGCGAGGGCAAGGCGGCAAAGAGCGGATGAACAGAGGGGATCGCTCCCGCATGCCCGTCCCGCGCCGCAAGGGTTCGGCCGCAAGCGGCCCGCGCTGCGCGCGCCCTTGCCCCGCGTGCCGGGATGCGGGGTGCGGGTGGGGTCAAGCCCAGGATGAAGGGGCGGGACAGGAACCCAGGAGAGCACGATGGTAGAACTTCGCACGGTCGATCCGCGCACGCTGATCGACAACCCCGACAACCCCCGCCGCAAGGCGCCGGCCGACGAGGCGGACCGGCAGATGGAGGCAACCGCGCGCGCGGTGGGCATCCTGCAGCCGCCCGTCACGCGCGAGGTGCCGAAGGGCCTGATGACGCAGTATGGCCACCGCCGGGTGCGCGGCGCCATCGCTGCCGGCCTAACGGTGATCCAGGTGCTGGTGCTCGGCGCCGACGACGACGTGGAGGACGACCGCCTGCGCGCCCTGATCGAGAACGTTGCGCGCAAAGCGATGTCGCCGGTGGACCAGTGGCGCGCCATCGAGAAGCTCGTGTCGGAACGCTGGACCGAGGAGGCGATCTCGACCGCGCTGACGCTGCCCGTCCGCACCATACGCAAGCTGCGGCTGCTGGCCAACCTGCACCCGCCCATGCTGGACCGCATGCACCAGGGCGATATGCCCGGCGAGGGCCACCTGCGGAACATCGCATCGGCGACCCAGGAGGAACAGGCCGCAGCCTGGAAGCGGTGCAAGCCCAAGAAGGCCGAGAGGGCCGACTGGGGCGGGATCGCCAGCCAGCTGGCCCGCCGGCGCATGAAGGCGTCCGATGCGGCCTTCAGCCAGGACTTCGCCGACGCCTACGGGGTCACCTACGAAGAGGACCTGTTCGCCCCGGCTGGGGAGGACAGCCGCACCACGACCAACGTGGACGGCTTCCTGGCGGCGCAGCAAGCCTGGATCGAGGACCACCTGCCGGAGAACGGCGTCGTGCTGCGGCCCGACGGCTACAACGGCCCGAAGCTGCCGCCAGGCGCGCAGCGCTACTACGGGCCACGCGGCGCCGGCCACGAGAAGGTCGGCTTCTGCCTGGACGAGGGCACCGGCCCTATCGAGGAGGTCAGGTTCACCGTCGCGGCGCCCATCGCGCGCGAGGATGGCGCCAGCAGCGCCCCGGAAGGGACCGCGAAGCCGCGGGCCGACGTCACCCAGAAGGGCGTGGCCATGATCGGCGACATGCGGACCGACGCCCTGCACGCGGCGTTGCGGGACGAGCCGATCGACGACGCCGGGCTGATCGCCCTGCTGGTGCTGGCGCTGGCCGGCAACAACGTCGAGGTCAAAACCGGCGCCGGTGACGGCGACCGAGCTTACGGCGCCCGCGCCCGCATCGCCCAGCCGCTGATCGAGGGGGGCGCGACCACGTCCGATCCCGCCGTGCTGCGCTCCGTCGCACGCGCGATGCTGGAGCACACCCTGTCCTGCCGGGAGAACTGGAGCAAGAGCGGCATGGTGGCGCGCATCGCCGGCGACGCCATCGGCGCGGACGCCCACCTGCCCAGCATGGCCACGCAGGAGTTCTTCACCTGCCTGTCCAAGAAGGCAATGGAGCGGGTCGCTCTCAGCCTCAACGTGCCCGTGCAGCCCACGGGCAAGGCGACGCGGCGTGACGTGATCTCCAAGGTCAATGGAAAGCGCTGGATCTACCCGGCCGCAGCCTTCGCGCTCGTCGCCGAGGAACGCGACGCGGACGGCGTGGACGAAGAACGCCCGGACGATGGCCTGCTCGCCACTGGGGACGGGAGCGAGGAAGAAGTCGGGAATGACGGCGCCGGTCCGGAACTGGAAGACGACGGGACCGATCCAGTCCTGCCGCCGCCGGCGTGCCTCGTCCAGCCCGGCCCGGAAGCCCGGGCCGCAGCCTGATCCACCGCGCCCGCACGCCGGCACCCTGTTGGCGGCGGGCGCCCCTGCCTGGAGGATGCAACCATGACCTACCATGCCCCGGGCGCCGGCACGCAGCCGGTCCCATCTGGCGCCCTCAGCCGCCCGGATGCGCCGCATCCGGGCGTCCATCTCGACCCCGCCCTGCTGCGCCTCGGCCTGGCGCTGCGGCGCGACGCCTTGGCCGGCCTCGAAGCGGACCTGGTGGAGGCGTGCGAGGCCGCCGCCGGCCTTGGCGACTGCCACCGCACGTCGGACCCGTCCGACCGCACCCGCTGGGACCGCTCGGCCTGGGGCCGCTACCTCCAGGCCGCCGTGCGGCTGGAAGGCAGTTACGGGCCGCGCATTCGCCGCCTGCGCGACGACGTTGCCCGGCTGGAGCGCTTGCTGGACCTGGCCACCGCCCGGTGACGCCGGCCGGCACCACAGTGTCTGGGCAGCAGCCCACCGCCTGACCACCTGCCGCCCGGTCCCAGGCCGGGCGGCACCCTCACCCCCTACCAGCCCACCGTCCGGCCGACGCGCGCACATCGGGTGCGCGCGTGCGGCCGTGCGTCCATCCGCGAGGAACACCATGACCGTCTCCGTCACACTGTCCACCGTCCCCGGCACCCTGAGCCGCGAGGACTACGGCACCAGCAAGGCCATCAACCTGTTCGAGCCGTCGCTGGGCACCGAAACCCTCCCCGCGGTCGCGAACGTGCCCGAGATCAGGGCCGCCGTCGCACGGTTCGGCACCAAGGTCCGGGCCGAATACCCGGAGGCGTCGTTCTACATCTCCGTCCGGCTGGCCAAGGGCAACCGCAAGCCGAACGGCTACGACAGCGCCTGCCGCGGCAACGGCCTCGGCCAGGAGGACTTCATGCACGTCACCGACCGGCGCACCAAGCCGGACGTGCCGGCGGCGGCCGGCACAATCCCGGACCAGCCAGCGGCGTAGCCCGCCCGCAGGCGGACCAACCAGCACCACCCCAGGACAACGGCGAGGCCCCAGCCTCGCCGTTGCCGTTTCAGCCCAAGGACGACGCCCATGCCAGAGAACCCAGCCGATGCGACCGACCCCGCGGGCTTGCCCGTCCGCTGCTACGCGCGGCATCCGACGACGGGCGAAACCGTGATGATCATCCGCGGTTGCCTGGGCTACTGGCCCGACGTCGGCACTGCGACACCCGAGCAGCTGAACGCCGGCCTGCCCGCCCCGCCCACGCCCGGTCAGGTCAGCGCCATGCTGGCCGGGTCGATGTTCGGCTGGGCGGTCCGCGGGTCGGACCCGGCCCGCGTGCCGGCGACGCGGCAAGCCGTCACCGCGAACCCCGACACGGTGATCGACTGGGGCGGACCGGACACGCCCTTCCACCTGGCCGGCGCCGGCCCGATCCGCCCAGAGCGGCGGCACAGGGTCGGGCGGCTTTGGTCCTACGCCAACGGCCACTGCGGCTTCTGGGGATGGCTGCTGGTCGCAACCCGCCAGGCCCAGAAAGCAAGCAGCCGCGCGCTGCTGGACGTGCTCGACCTGCCTGCGCGCGAATGGCGGGAGGAATACGACGGCCGAGTGCCGCCCGAGGAGGCGGCCGACGTCGCCATCGACGAGCACGACTCCCGGCACGGCGTCTGACCGGCAGGGGGGATGCGGCGCACCGCCGCACCTGGCTCGGCCAGCCGTCACACCGGCCCAGCCGGGATCGCAACCATCCACCAACCGGCGCCGCAAGCAGCGGCGTCCGATCATGGGAGACCGCCGTGCCAACACTCTCGCTCTCCACCATGCCCGGGATCATCCGCCGCACCGAAACCCTGGACTACCTGGACATAACGACACATGGCCCGTCCCTCGGCCGCGAGGACAGCCAGGTGGCAAGCCTTGCCGACATCCGTGCAGCCATCGCAGGTTTCGGGCAGCGAGTGCGCGCGCTCAAGCCGGAGGCGTCCTTCATGGTGTCCGTCACCCTGATGGCCGACGGCCGGAAGCCGTCCGGCTACGATGCCGCCTACCTCGGCTACGCCCTCGGACAGGCAGCCTTCCTGCACGTCGTGGACGCGCAGGCGGCAGCAGCGGCCGGGCCTGCCGGCCTGCCCGCGCCGCAGCAGGAGCGGGCGGCATGATGCGGCAGTACTACGCACAGCGGCGCCGGGGCGGGAACAACCCGCTGCGCGTCGGAGTGCTCGCCGTGGGCGCCGTCTTCTACATCCAGGACGAAAACTATTTCCGCAGCCGCCATGGCGAAGCTGCCATCTGCCGAGCGCCCTGGATCATCGAGGCGTTCCTGAACGGGATGATGCACGCGACCCGGCGCGATCCCGGCACGGGCGCATGGCAGAGCAGCTACTGGTCCGGGCGCTCCGACACCGCGGTCGTGCGGTCGCTGCGCGACGGGCGCCGCCGCACGGTGGCCGTGCATCTCCTGCAGCTGCACGAGGACCGCGGCCTGACCCGCGGGTTCAGCGGCTACCCGACCCTGCCCGACCTGCGGTTCCACCGCAGCCGCAGCCGGCCGCAACGCACGGTGCTTCTGGGACCGGACTGGGCGCGCAAGGGGATACAGACGGCTTGAACGAGGTGATGCGCAGGGTCACGGAACGCCAGGGCAGCGGAGGGAAGGGACGGCTACGCCGGCCCACGGATCGCCTCGACAGGCGGGTCCTCGCCATGCTCGCCGGGCGAAGCCGCCCGCCTGCGCGTGGCTCCGGTCCCGGCGGCCATCGCCGCCGCTGCCGACCCGCCCCGCGCTGCCGCCGTGCCTGGACCGCATCGGCGCGAGCCGACCGCAAGGAGGGGACCATGGGACGGATCACCAGGATCGGCACGGGCGAGAGCACGGTTGGAGAAGACGTTGCGCTGCCGGCGGCCATGGTGCGGGAGCTGCGGCACCCGGAGCCGGCGGCGGTGGACTTCAGGCCAACCAGGTTCTGCCCTGCGTCCACAAAAGCCTGGTTCGCCGTGCATGCGCTGCGCTTCGTGTCGTCGGACTTCCCGCGGCACCAGTTCACCGGGCGGTTCTACGCCCAGCTCATGCACTGCTGGGGCCATATAGCCCACTACGACTTGCACGGGTTCTGGGCGGAGTTCTTCACCTCGACCCGGAACAAGGTCGAGTTCCTGGAACAGATGCTCGCCTGGCCAGGCTATGGCCAGCCCGACCATACCTGGTGCGACGTGGAACGGCTGGTCAGCCGCCGCGTGCGCGATGCCGGGCTGCTGCCGCTCTACCGCCAGCGCCTGGCAGACGAGGAGAGCGCCAGCGAGCGCGCCGAGCTGGCCCGGCTGCTGGCGAAGCACCGGCCCGGGACGCCCGGTGCCGCCTCCGTGCCAGCAGTGCCGGCCCAGCCGAACCGGCCACGGCCCGTGCCGGCCAACAGCGGCCCAACCCGCAACGGCACGGCACAGCTCACCCTGGGCCTCCTGTAGGAGCCGGCCCATGCCCATGACCTTCAAGGAGGCGCAGGCGACGCTGCGCGAGATCGGCATCAGCCTGCGCCGCACGAGCTGGGGACGCGAGCTGCGGGTCAACCGCCGCACCGGGCGCTACACCTTCACCAGCCACCTCCACGGGCTGCGCGCCCAGGGCACCTGCCAGGACACCGCCGGGGCGACCTGACGCGAGGGGGCTTGGCGGACGCAGGGAGCGCGGACGCAGGAGGCGGGGAGGAAACCTGCGAGAGAGGCTGATGCGGGAACCCATGGAGGAGGGAAGACCGCAGAATGGAGGAGGCATGGTGACAAGTGCCCGTGCCGGCCTGTCCTCCCGGGGTGCCGCGGCCTGAAGCGACGCACCGGCCGGGTCAATCCTGTGCTTCGCACACCGCTGCGCGGCTCCGGCCCGCTCCCGCCGGCAGCGCAGGGCCGCGTCCGCCGCAGGCCCCAAGCGGCCCGCGCCGGCCGCAGCCCGGCCCCGCCCGCTCGCAAGCCTACGGGACTGACCCGGCCGGTGCGCCCCTTCCAAGGAGGCCGCACCCCGGAAGGACAGGCCGGCACGGGCCACAGCCACCTCCGAGGGATGAACAGGGACCAGGAACATGAGCGCAGGATACGTGAACAAGGTCACGCTAATCGGCAACCTCGGCGGCGACCCGGAGGTGCGGGCCATGGGCAACGGCAAGAACGTCGTCACCTTCGGCGTCGCCACCACCGACGCCTGGACGGACCGCGGCACCGGCGAGCGCAAGGAGGCCACGGAGTGGCACCGCATCGTCATCTTCAGCGAGAAGCTGGGCGGCGTGGCCAGCGAACACTTGCGCAAGGGCGCCAAGGTCTACCTCGAAGGCAAGCTGCGCACCCGCAAGTGGCAGGACCAGGCGGGCATCGACCGCTACAGCACCGAGGTCGTGCTGGACGGCTTCGAGGGCCGCCTGACCTTCATGGACGGCAGGCGCGACGGCGACGACCGCGCCCCGCGCCGCCAGCCCGCGCCTGCCGGCGCCGGGGCAGGCGGGGGCTTCGGGGCCGCCGACGGTGACGACGACATCCCGTTCGGCGCGTGCTGGCAGTAGCCGGCCGGACCGCTTCCAGCCTTCCACGATCCCCCGAGCGCGGGCCGGCCAGGTGCCGGCCCCGCCTTCCTCCGCAAGCCCCCCGGGCTGGAGATCACCATGGACAGTCCCACGCGCGATCCGCCGTTCCCCGACGCCCTCCGCACCGGGCGCAGCTTCATCAGCCCGTGCTGCACCGCCAGGACCCACGAGATCCTGGTGGACGGCATCCTCCATCTCGCCTTGCGGGTCGCCGGCCATGGCTGGTTCCCGGCCTGCCCCGGCCGCATCGAGGACATCAACGATCACGGCACGCTGGTCGATGCGGACGGCACCGAGCGCCGCCTGCACTGGCGTGCCGACCGGGAGGGCACGTAGATGCCCGGTCCCGCACGCGACGAGGAGCGCGCCTTCCAGTGTCGCTCCTGCCTCGACAGCGCCGCACGGTTGCGGCGGGAGGCCGAGAACCTCCGGGACCATGCCGCCCTGCCGCGCCTCGCCCCCGAGGCAAGCGCCACGCTGCTGCGCAACGCCGAATGGGCCGAGCAGAGGGCCCTGTATTGGGAGGCCGGCGCGGAGGATTACCGGTCCTGACAGGGCCGTTCGCGCCGTCGCAGGCCATGCTGGAGGCAGCTACGCCGCCTCCGGCTTCACCCCCTGCCGAGTTCCACGGCCATGATCCCAAGACCGGCCACCCGTTCCGTCCAGCTCGACTTCTTCGCCCGCGCGCCCCAGGGCGCCGCGCCGCGCAACGGCGACGCGGACGTCCTTGATGTCGAAGCCGAGCTGCGCCGCCAGGACGAGGCCCGGCTCGCGCGCCACGCCCTGCTGCGCGACGCCCAGCTGCGCCTGGCCGCCCGGCGCCTGTGGGGCTTTCCCAACGTTGTCCGCAACCCGGATGGCCCGTGGGCCAGCCTGCGTGGCGGCGCCTTCGACCTGCGGCTCTCCCTGCTGTGCTGGCCTGGCTACTACCTCGTGCGCGCCGGCGCCGATGGCGTCCAGCGCGTCACCCTGCATGTTCGGCCAGGCTGCGACGGCAACCCGGCCCTTCTCGCCGCCGTGCAGGTCCTGGCCGACCTCGCCCCGGTCAGCCTCGCCCCCTGCACCAGCCCGCACATCCGGTATGAGGCAAGCTGAGCCTGCCCGGACGGCGCGCCGTCCCGGCAGGCTCGGGTGGCCCTACCGCCGCGGGTGGCCGCCCGAGGCCAGCCACTCGCCCGCCTCGCGCGGCTCATAGGGCGCCCAGGTCTCGCCGCGCAGCGCCATCCCGACCGCGCGCGCGGCGCCCTCGACCTCCTCGCACCGGGCGTGCGCCGCCAGCAGCAGCTCCGCCGACTGCTGGCTCAGCCGGTCCGCGTGCTCCCCCAGCTGCTCCGCCCACAGGCTCCCGGCCGCCTGCGCCGCCAGCACGCGCTCCTGTGAAGAGCGCAGCAGGTGCGACGCGTCGTGCGAGGCCCGGCACGCCTCCACCGCCGCCCGCACCAGCGGCGCCAGCATCCCGTGTAGCTCCGCGGTCCGCGCTTCGCCCAGCTCCCGCGGCAGCGCGTTCAGGATGTGCTCGGCCGTCTCCCGGTCCACCCGGTCCCGCAGGCCGCGCGCCGTCTCCTCCAGCCCGAAGCTCTCCGCCACCAGCGACACCTCCCGGCTGTCCGGCGCGATCTCCCGCACCAGCTCCAAGGTCGGCCGCGCCCGCTGCTCCACCGGGAAACGGATCACGTTGTCCAACCCAGGCAACAATTCGATCTGCATCTTGGTCACCTCCGATTCGTGGAGCCAAATTACGCCGGACAGCGGTGCTGCGTCAAGCTATATCATTGTAATCATTGTGCTTTATGTGCGGGCTGCGAGAGCGTCAATCGTCGCCGCCGGCCATCATGTGCTCCGCCGCCTCCTCCGGCGTGCCGATGAAGGTCTGACCCAGGTGGTCCTGCACGGCGATGAAGTGCCCGCCCAACAACTGCTCGCGCATGTGCGCCAGCACCTCCGCCGCCACCACGTCCCCGTCTGGGGCAGGAGCGTCCCACGCCGCCCGCAGCGCCCGCGCCACCACCGCACTGTCCAGCCGCTTCCAGGCCATCCCGCCGCCATCCCCCATGCCCAACTCGCCGCGGGCCTCCGTCGCAGCCCGCGGCGCCGCTCGGCAATGTGGACGGGCGGTGTCCCAGGGCCAACACCTTCAGCGACATCGCTTCGGTGATGTTTTGTTCATGCCTGCCCGAACTGCGCTGTCGCGCAGCACGCCGGCAGGCGCGCCTACCGCCTGGTCACCTGCACCCGGTCGATCATCACGCCCTCAGGATGGTCCAGCTCACCCGTCCGCACCACCACCGCCCGCACCCGGAACCGGTTCGTGACGTCACCCGCGTCGTGCTCGCACGTCTGCACCACCGGCACCTCCACGTCGTAGCGCAGCACGTCCAGCACCACGCCCTTCTCCAGCACCGCCGCCGCCTGGTCCGCCTGCGCGCGACACAGCCAACGGTCCCGCACCGCCGTCTCGCGGTCCATCAACGGCCCGAACGGACCATCGGCGCCGTCCTGGCCAGCCCTGCTGAACCGCGACCGAGCCGTAGCCACCTGCCCGGCCTGGTCGCGGTAGTTGTACGTGTAGGACGCCACCAGCGCCGACACCGTCCATTGCAGCAGCCACGGGTCGTCCATGGCGGCGCTGTCCAGCGCCACCGCCCGCGCCGTCGCGCCAACCTGGCCGCCCGCCGCCTCCGCGTCCCCGGGCGGCAGGCGCGCCGCCATCTGGTCCGTCAGCGTCGCAAGCCGGCCAGCCACCGCAACCAGCCTCGATGCCGCCGCGTCCAGCGACGCCGCCGCCGCCGCCAGCGCGCCCTGGCGGTCCACCAGGGCCTGCGGGACGGGATACGGTGCGGGCGACGGGGGCACGTAGGCCGGAACGTGCCTGAACGGCGACGGGACGAGCGCAGCCGCAACCGCATCGTCGCGCAGCATCGGAAGCGGACCCGCCGGCAGCCGGGCGCGATCCCGCTCCGGCAGCAGGACGAACGATCCCGCAACGGCCACGGCCGCCCCCGCCGCGATCCACGAGCAGATCGCGATGGCCCGCCGCGGGCCGTCCGTCGAGGAACGTGTCGGAGTGAATTTGAGCGATTGGTCCATGATGGTCCCCACGTGCCGCGCCAGGGGTCCATCCCCCGCGCACCGGCATGGTCGCTCACCCCGGCGCAAACGGGGCCTGGTCGCACGCCGCCACCGCCGCAGCCGCACGCGGCGCGGCGAGCAGGCCCGGACCCACCTCGGCATCCCGCCGCAGGTCGTGGCGCGCCGACGCGATCACCTGCGGTATGCTCGCATAGGGCTGCCACCCCGGATCGCAGAACCGGCCATCACGGAAGGACAGCCTAACCAGGTCGAAGTCCTCCTCCCCCGGCGACCGCGGCGGCACGTGCTCGTAGAACCGGAACGAACCCGGCGACAGCGCCGGACGACGCCACCCCGCCGGCACCACGCGCCCCAGGCCACGCCGCCAGCCCGGCATCTCCGCAGCCCGGCGAGCCTCCGCCAGCGCCAGCGCCTCAAGGTAGACCACGCTCGCCAGGCTGCTGATCGCGTTGGTCACGCTCACCCCGACATGCGACCAGTCGTGCATGAAGCAAACATGCCAAACCCCGCCCACACGGTCCACCGTCACCAGCGAACGGCACCCGCCCCCGGACCTGCCCAGCTCCCGCGCCTTGAAATGCCGCCAGTAGCGCAATGCACGGCCCGCATCCGAGAACGCCGCCAACCCCGCAGGCTGGGCCACCGGCAAGCTCGCAACCGCCGCGTGCCGCGCCTCGCACGCCTCAGCCTCCAGCCGCGACGCCAGCAGGTTCACCTCCGCAACCGAACCCAGCACCTCAAAATCCACCGCCGGAAGATCGACCTCCGTGGACATGCCGAACCGCCACGCCGCATACCCCTGCACCGTCGCATGCTGGGTCTCGAATGTCCGCAGGCACGCCAGGTGGTGCGCCTTCCAGGCCGCTTGCGCCTCCTCGTGCGCTGCACCCGTCAACTCGCAATCCCCCGGACCGAACAAGATGGTTCCCAAGCGCTGCCGCTCCGCCGCGTGGTGGTCATACACCGCATCCGAGTCCGGATCATGCAGCTCGTTGATCGTCGGCATCCCACGTCCCCCGCCAGTTGTCGCCTGCCCGTCAAGCAGCCGGAGGACCACCCTCCTGGACGCCAGCATCCGCCAGCTCGGCGCGAACGACAGTGGCAGATCAGAAGAGGCATTCTCCCCCCCCTTGGCTGGGCGTGTCCCCCGCGAGGGCGGGGGCCGGGCTCTATCGCCGCGAGTGCGGCGACGGAGCCACGCAAGCGCGCGTCTCCGCGGCTGCGCCGTAACGATCCCTCACGCACGCAAGCAAGCAAGCCAGCGCCAGCCCGGGTGTCTGTTCCCCGGCATCGCCCCGTCGTGAGCTGGCCCACCGTGCTGGCAGGGCCAGGTCAAGGGGTGGGTCCTCGCCATGCTCCCCGCCAAGCGGCGGCTGCGCGTGGCTCCGGTCCCGCGCCATCGCGCGCCCTTGACCTGGCCCTGCCAGCCCGGTCAGAGGGCCTCACGATGGGGCGATGCCGGGGAACAGACACCTCACCAGGACGGCCTGTTATAGAATACTGCGAAGCCGCAGTATTCATAAAGCAAGCAAGAAAGAACTCGGGAGGCTCCTCCAAGGATCAGGTCGGGTCAGGGGTGCCGTCAACAGTAAAGTGCGGCGCAAGGACAGAATATAATCAGCATTATTAGCAGGTTGGGCCTGCTTTTCTCTTGTATGCTTTGGCTGAATGTGGGATAACTGTCTTGCGGTTGATGAGGACCGCAGCGGGTTGCCCCCGCGGTGCTCGAACACCAACGGGGACTGACCATAGAACAGGATGAGTAAGCATCATGTCCCAGACCGACACCAACATGGCCTCCGCAATCAACTCTGCCAAGGCCGACAAGGCCAAGGGCAAGGCCACCCCGGCGCAGGGCAAGGCCACCGCCCGCATCCCCGCCCGCCCCATGCAGGGCGTCCGCACCGTCATCAGCTTCATCACCGCGCAGCGCATCTGCGCCACCGAGGGCATGGCCGCCAAGATGACCACCCTCTACGGGCTGCACCAGGTGGACTACCACGGCATCCGCGAGGCCACCGAGGAACACCTGATCCGCGCCGCCCAGGCCCTTGAGGGCAACATGGTCAACAGCGACGGCACCCCGAACGAGCGCGCCCTGGAAATCCACATGCAGCGCATCGTCGATGCCTACGTGCGCTCCGCCCACGGAGCAGGCGAGTTCTTCGACAAGAAGGCCGCAGAAGCGCGCATCAAGTCCAGCGCCGTCGCCAACGCCGACCGCGACGAGGACCGCCAAGGCATCGACGGACTTGAGAACCTGGCACAGCGCGCGTGCAGCTTCGCAGCCCAGCTCGGCTTGCAGTCATACGCCATCCTGGCCGCAGCCCACGGAGCCGTGGACGCCTACGCCCACGTTTGCGGCAAGGACTGGAAGCCCTACGAGGGAACCGGCGGCAACGTCAGCACCCAGGCCATCGCCATCCAGGCCAGCGCATTCAACCGGGACTAACCAACAGGGACGGCACCACAGGCGGGGGCCGGATAGGTCCCCGTCAATCCCGAAGATCGCTGGACCTCGGAGGCCACAATGCCCCTAGCAGACCCGCAAACAGAGGAAGCACGGCGCAAGCTTGTCAGGAACGAGCAACTCAAGCTGGCCGCAACCGCATCCAACAATCTCGCCGTCGCCTTCATCGCTACCGGCGTCATCGCACCCGCCGTAGCCGCCGCCTACCAGATCACCACGCCAAACGGACGGTTCTGGAGCGCGTTCATTGTGCTATGGCCTATGATGGGCCTGCTTACCCACCTGATCGCACGCTACATCCTTAAAGGATTGCTGCCATGACCACAGTCGAAGTCCTGGCCCTTGCTGGCCCTGTCGTCGTCGTGGGCTTCGTGTTCCTCTACGCACGCTGGCTCGCCCGCCACTAGCAAACGCCACGCTGGCCCGTGTCCATATGGGCCAGCAAAGCCGGCCCTGGACACCGGCCGCCAGCCTGGCGTTGGCGTGGGTCAACCCCCCCTTCGGGGCGCCGCGTGGAACGCGGCGCCGGCCCGCGCCCCACAGCAGGGCAGGGCCGCCCCGGATGCAGACCCCAAACGGCCCGCACCCGCAGCACCCCAGCCCCGCCAGGGCGCACGCCTCCAAGATTGACCCCCGCCAAGGCCAAGAAGCAAGGCAGCACGCCAACGAAGTAAGCCAGACCAAGCAAGGAGAACCGCACCGGCACGCCCACAGCGCTCCAGCGCATTCCCGTTCCCCCGAATGCCCTTTAATAGCCGCCGCCACCGCATCCGGCTTGCGCCAGGACCGGCAGTGGGCATCCGGGATGCGCGGCCCCGCCCACCGTGGGCCACCCGGCGTCGGCGCCGTTCGCCCTAGCCAGCTCAGCAGGTGCGGCGATGCCGTCCGCAACCAGGTTGCAAACGGGCTCCAACCATCCCCTAGCCGCAGCAGTTCTTGGTGAGATACGCGACGACGCGGTTCATGCCGGCCAAGTCAGCCGCGTAGATGACCTGGCGGTTGAGGCGCCGCTGCGTCACCAGCCCGGCGCGCTTGAGATGCTGGAGGTGGAAGCTCAGCGAAGACGGCGGCACGCCCAGGCGTTCAGCAATCACACCAGCGGCCAGACCGTCCGGGCCGCTCTCGACCAGCAGCCGACACACCGTCAGCCGGTGCTCGTGCGCCAAGGCAGCCAGGGCGTAGACGATGTGCTTGGTGTCCAGGACGGCCTCCAGCCTGTCATGTGGGAGCAGAAGCCAGTGGGCTTCGTGCCATCATAAACGGTTGTATGAGGACTGTGAAAACGTGCTGGCGGCTGCGCCTCAGGTAGGCGCCCCGACGCTTCACCTGAGCACGTCTCGCATGGTTCGGTTATGGGCCGCCTGGTCGCCGTCCCGGGCGTGTCCCCGCCAAGCGGCGGGGCCGGGCTCTATCGCCGCAAGCGCGGCGACGGAGCCACGCAAGCGCGCGTCTCCGCGGCTGCGCCGTAACGATCCCTCACGCAAGCACCTTGACAGTCTTGCCACAGCGCATTCGATTCGCAGATCAGGCCCATCGTGTCGCATGGCTCAGGAGGCGGGCGGGGCAGGACGCGGGTCACTCGACAGCCACGCTTCGCCCGCGTACCTGCTCCAGCTGAGCCTCATGCAGGCCCGGGCTGCTCGCACTGACGACCGTCAACACATGGCAGGCCGCATCCGTCTGGGCAGAGCCGCACGTCGAGGCAGGCTACGAGCCAAAACCCGGCCTACCATTGGACATAATCGAAGGAACGCACCTGGCAGCCGGTGCTGAGGGATTGTTCCAGGGACGAAGATGCCTGGCTTCAATCCAACCATCCTCGCCATTTGGACGAAGCACCCGAAGGAAGCCCGCCGTAGCGCGTGGCGGATCTTCGACAATGACATTCGTTGCCGCAAACCCAGTAGAAAGGGCGGAGCGGGACGGAGCAAGCCGGACAGGGACGCCACTGTTTGGGTCCAGAAATTGCTGAGGCGTCAGCGCAAGCTGCATGCAAACGTATCCAGGCAACGGACGAACCGCATGAATGCCTTGGGCATGGCACACAGCCGAAGGAAACAATGAGACAAGGGCTATCGTCAACAACCAACGCATGATGGACCTCTATGAACTAGAGAGAAGGACAGGAGCGGACGCGGCAGTGGCCCCAATTTTGTTAGTGACGCCAGCGCGCCACTGGCCAACCGTCGTCACGCCCGACGTTATGCCATTTGCAAGAAGTTGCTTGTCGGTGAGACCTCTGATTTGGCTGGACATAAGCGCGCTGTCATCGGCTTGTGCGATCGAGGCCGCGTTACCAGGACCGAAGTTGTAGTATCCGCGTACGTCCAAAACCGTGGGGTTCGCGACTTGGCTTCTTTGCAGCGACACCGCCCCTTGCCGGAGATACTCCGCAGCGGCAATGCTTTCCGTCGCAGGGTCCAGCTTGCCTGCCAGGCCCGGCACGATGTTGGCAGCCAGGCTCGGATTGCGCGCCAGGGCCGAGTTCATCATCGCCGTGTAGGTGCTGTCCAGCATCTGGAAGCTGCCTGTGATCGTCGTGCTGGACGACGCCGGGTTGGTCTGGCACCCGCCCGCCTCAATCTGGCACGTCGCCGCCAAGGCCACTGGCGTGATCCCGACCGTCTGCGCGTTCTGCGACGCGGCCTCGCCCCAGCTCCGCCCCATCATGGACGCCATGGACTGGCTGCCCGAGCCATCGCCGGTGCTGCCCGTCCCCGTGCCGTCGCCCATCGAACCGTCGCCACCAGTGGTGGTGCCGTCCGTGGGGGTGCTCGCATCAAGCGCGGTGGCGCCCGTGGGCATCGTAAATTCCGGCAGCCCGGTTTCCTCATAGGTTGGGATCGGCAGCAGGGGCACGCCGTTCATCGTCTGCGGCACCGGCTGGGCCAGAACCGTGCCGGCGACGGACACCGCAGCCAAGCCGAGCGCCGCTGTAAGCAGCGCGGCACGGGAAGCAGGTCGAGGCTGGCCAGGTCTGGCACTGCGCCGCATGGCGAGTGCCAGAGCCGGGATGCGGCCAGGGTGGTGGGCCGGGTTGGACGGGGACTGCATGGGACCTCCTTGCTGCTGACCCCCGCATCATCCCCGGACGTGGCGCAAACGGCGCACCTCCTTGAATCGCTACTGGCAGACGAAACTGCTGCTGGCCGCTTCCTGTCGGCACGTCCTTGAACCAGCCGAAAGCGGCAACGTCACCGCCGCTTGCGTGCCCTCGTAGCGGCAGACCAAGGTGAGGTTCTCGGCGTTGCTGAAGCGCCAGGTGTTGACGTAACCGTTCGCACCCCCCTGCGTACTGGCCGGGGCTTGCAGCATGTTGTCCTCGGGCCGACCGAGGTAGAGCGAACCGCCGCCCACTCTCCGGAGGTGATGACCGCCGGACGTGGGTGGGCATGCGACCGCTGCAATGGCCGCACCCGCAGACAGCACCTGGCCGAGGCCGAGCAAGACTGGAACGATCAAGCTAAGACGCATGCGAGACAACATAGAACGCGCTCCCTGTATTGGCAGCCGTGGCGCCGGGGTTGTTCCACGGGATGGTCCTGTAGGCGGCCGGACTGCTCGCCCATTGATCCATGACCTGTATGCCCTGGGTGTTCTGCCCAAGGTAGATGGCAGCATGGCTGCTGCCGTTCGTCGCGTTGGCGTAGCGCCCCGTGCTGTCGAAGGTCGCGATGGCGGTGCCGGGACGCAGCTCGGCGTTGCCCTGCACCTGCACGCCCTGTGCCCAGGTCCGCGTCAGGCCCACGTTGGTGTCGGCTGCTTGCACCAGCGCCACGCACTGACCGGAGCCGACGGCCTGCCCGGCATACTGGTTCCAGGACGACGCGGCGCTGCCGATGGCGTCCCCGTTGCCCGTGCCGGGCGTCGCGCCGGCGGTTCCTCCATCGATGCCCGGAGCGCTTCCGTCGCCACCCGCAGGCATGTCGCTGGCGAGTGCGGTCGCACCCGTGGGCATGGTGAACGCCGGTAGGCCGGTTTCCTCATAGGTCGGGATCGGCAGCAGCGGCACGCCGTTCATCGTCTGGGCGGTCTGCGCGCAGGCCAGGCCACCACCCGACATTGAGGCCGCAACCGCAGCGGACGCCAGCACGGCAGCATGGAGCCTTCGCCATCCCGTGCGGCTGTGGATCAAACAATCAGGTGGAGCAGTGGGGGTCAGGGGCATGGGGCTTCCTCGCTTGTGGCCGCACAAGCATCGCCCAGCGTGGCGCAAACAGGATGCACGGACCTGGCCGGACCAGGGGAGCTTGCCCCGGGGGCTGCGAACACCCCCTTGCTGCACCGCACGGCCAGGCCCAACCTCACGAGCGCTTGTAATGCGTGCAAGGTGGCCTCGACCGAACGCCTGGCCGCCCGCGCGATCTCGGTGCAGTGCGCCGGCTTGCCGAGGCAGACCAAGACCGCGTCCCGCACCGGGAAGGGACGGGTGATCGCATCCTTGCCTATGCCTGCCTGTGCCGGATGCGTCCGCTCGTAGCGCCCATAGCCGACGCGGACCGCCACGCCGCGATTGCACATGGCCCTTAAGTGACCGGTTGCGTTTGAAACACTTCGGTGGATGTGGGCCGCCACCTCCCACGCTTGGCGAGGCTCGGACAGGAACGCCAGGATCGCGTCCCGGATCGGCTGCGGACGAGTGTGCGGACCGCTAGCAGTCTCCGGCTGGTTGCCCGGCGCCTGTGCAACATACCGACCATACCCAACCTGGATGACACGACCAGCTTTGACCAGACAGACCATCCTGGCCCTTATGTTGGACCGATTGTCCCCGACAAGTTGAGCAACCTCCATCGGGCTTCGTGGCTCGGCCAACGCCGCGAGCACCTTTGCCATGTTCGCGCTGAGCTCCCGACCATGGGCAACAACGGCGGGCTCGCCTGGCACACCCGGCCATCCGCAGCCGCCGGCTCCGCTCGCATCCGCCGGCGTCAGCGCTGGAGCAATCTTGACATACATCCCGCCCTGGTCGCACCGAACCCGGCCGGCTGTGACAAGCGCGGCCATCGCGTTGGCGGCACCAGACGTCACGCCGGCTCGCCATGCCGCGTCCGCCAGCTGCCTGGGCTGGTCGAGCACCTCAAGCAGCAGCGCCTGCCGAAGGGGAGGCGGCCACGCCACCCAAAGACGGCCAGCCTGGACGACGATCCCGAAGCCGAGCTGCTCGACCTGGCCCGACACCCGCAGACGGTCCAGCCGCTTCATGACGGTCTCGGCATGAGGGTCGAAGTGAAACCTGACCTCGCCAAGACGCCGTGGCTGCGCCAGGAAGGCCAGCAGGGAAGTATCCTCTGCCGCCGCGTCGTCAGCCGCTCCGCCGTCGCTGCCGCCACCATCCAATCCGATCATCTTTGCTGTTCCCCCTCGGCACATCACCTGCGGCCGATGAAACAACGGCGTGGCGCAAACGGCGCGCTTTGAGCCAAACCGCGGAGTGACCAACGCCCGAAAATCCCACTGCACGCTGCACCAGCCCGAACGGCCCGAAGGAGCGGGGTCCTCGGACTGGCGCGCACGGCTTTCTTCTACGTTGGAGACAGCAGCGATTTGAGGGTGCAGAAGGGTTCGCCGGTGCGGGCATCCTTGATCGGGGTTGCCTGGCAATGCCTGATCCGCTCCAGCGCCCCCGCACCCGCAGCAGCCATGGGGTCAGGCGTCCAGGCAGCCCAGAAATAGCCGCCCAGCACCAACCCGATTGCCCCGAAGGCAATCCCCGCCGCACGACCCCACAAAGCATCCTGGTTGCGCCGACGCTCGCGCAGCACCACCGCTTCGCTGATCTGCTTGACGATCTGCGGCGACACGGAGTCCACGAACCTGGTCACCACCTTGCTGACCTGCACATCCGTGACCGCGAGGGCAGTCTGCGCCTGTTCCTGGAGCTTGATCGCCGTTGCGCTCGCCTGGCGCAGCGCCTCAAGGTCTGCGACCGAGGCGGTGCGGTTCTCCTTGGCCGCAGCCTTCAGGTCGGCCGCGGCTGCCTGGATCAGCCGGCCCAGCCAGGTCAACGTGCTCAGCAGGGCGGAGATGAACCGGCCCTCCAGGTGGTCGGGCCGCACGCCCCAGTCCCGAGCAGCGACCTCCGTCTGATGCACCAGGCGCTCCAGCTCCAGCGCGGCCTTCGCCGCTTCGGTCTCAACTGTCAGGTTGCCCTGGGCGGCTACGGTCCCTGCCGGGATCTTCTGCACCGGTTCAGCCATGGGCCGCACCCCGCTTCTTCCTGTCCGAGGCGGGGGGCGTGCCCTCGGTCATGCTTGACGGTTTCAAGGTGAAGCTGGGCATTGCGGGCAGCCACAAGGCTGGTATCGCCGAGAAGAAAGGCGGCAGGTCGCGTTCCCACCATAGCGCCACACGCTCCTGATCGAAGAAGGACAGCGGTGGGCTACCAACCTTGGCCACACTGTTCATGGCATCCGCAAAGGTCAGATGGCGGTCAGTGACCTGCGACATGCAGGACAGCTTGGGCATCAGAACCACCTTGGCACCATTTAGTACGGCCTCGATCAGCGCCGGGTGCTGCCGGACGTTGGCGAACGCGAAGTTGGCGGACCGGCCGGTGATGACGAGGCCGTCGTTCAGGACGATCAGCGTGGCCTCGGGGGCGAGCAGATTCTCCGACATGAAGCGTTCGAGGTAGTCGAGGTCCGCCATCTCCGGGCCGAGGACATGGATGAGCACCACCCGGATGCCGCGCCGCTCCAACGTGCGGACGATCGGCACCTCCTCGACCAACCGGGCCAAAGGAGTGTCGCCGCCGCCGATGTCCAGCACGGCGTCGTAGCGGTGCTCGATGAGGTGGGTGAAGCGGCCCTCAAGCCATGCCTTCACGTCCTCAGAGTCCACCGAGGAGGGTTCAAGCACGTCGGCGGAGAACATGGACAGACTATACGTGCGGTTGAGCTTGTCGGCGTTCCAAACGACGACTTCCCCCCCATGCGCCCGCAAGAACTGCACGGTGGTATTCAGGAAGGAGGTCTTGCCGACACGTTGGCGGCCGACAACGATGGCAACGACCGGCCGGCGGTCCTCTGCCGGGCTGATGACGTCTGACATGAGTTCAGTCCTTGCGCTTGGGTGGGTTCACGAAACGGTCGCGATGGTCCAGCTGGCGATCCAGGGCTGCTAGCGTCGCCCTTGCCTCCTCGGTCAGCTCCCTTGGAGCGGTCCGGACAGGAACAGTGTTCGGAGATGCGTCTCGCGGCGACACGGCTGCCCGCGCTGGCTGGGCCACTGGGGGCTGCCAGGTGGCCGGCAAGCGCGACGGATTGGCAGGGCGAGAGAGCTTCCTGGCCTTCGCAGCTTCCTCGGATAGGTAGTCCTTGCTGACGCGCCCAAAAATGCGGCGGGCCGAGTTTGTGGACAAATGTCCACCCTGCTTGTTGGTCAGTCCTT
>JAABUK010003052.1_pt1 | contig 28859 bp, 19 predicted proteins | sample 5559141 | NCBI WGS metagenome assembly JAABUK01 (sample SAMN10711869, study PRJNA513367) | rock metagenome | isolation source: Antarctica rocks | place: Antarctica: Victoria Land, Pudding Butte nord | collected 2016-01-03
GCACTGGAAGCCCGCTAAGTGGACGAACGCGCATACTTCACCGAATCGAATACCACCAAACCGGCTTCTCTGAACTGCCCTTTCTGCCGGACGGTGGAGACGTATGAGGTCCGCTGGCTGTTGCGCAAAAAGAAAGACCGCTTGCCGCCCGGCGGCGATGATCGGGACCGCGCAAAATTCGCAAAGGCGCAGAGTTATATGCTGCTTTTGGATGATAAAGCGACTTGCAAAAATCAGCGGTGCCGCAGGCCATTTGAAATCTCAGGCCTGAAGACCGTAGCATTTATTTAGGACACTCCTAGCGATTCCTTGCAGGATCGCGAGGGCCACATAATCATGACAGGCAACGAAATACGCCAGCAATTTCTAGATTTCTTCGCGTCAAAGAACCATCGCATCGTTAAGAGCTCCCCCCTGCTACCCGCGGACGACCCGACGCTGCTGTTCACCAACGCGGGGATGAACCAGTTCAAAGATGTGTTCCTCGGCCAGGAACAGCGCGATTACAAACGCGCCACCAGTTCGCAGAAGTGCGTCCGCGCGGGTGGCAAGCACAATGATCTGGAGAACGTAGGCTACACCCGGCGGCACCATACGTTCTTTGAAATGCTGGGTAATTTCTCTTTCGGAGATTATTTCAAAGCCGATGCAATCCGGTTCGCCTGGGAGTTGATTACCGAAGTCTACAAGCTGCCCAAAGACAAGCTCTACATCACCGTTTTTCGTGAAGACGATGAAGCCGAAGAAATGTGGCAACAGATTGCCGGGGTATCAAAGGATCGCATCTTCCGGCTGGACGAAAAAGATAATTTCTGGCAGATGGGCGAGACCGGACCCTGCGGGCCATGCTCCGAAATCCACTATGACCTGGGAGTAGAAGCGGCCGAGCCGGGACGCGAGCACGAGCAATTTCCCCTCGATGGCGGCGGTCGCTTCGTCGAGTTCTGGAACCTGGTCTTCATGCAGTACAACAAAGACACGGCTGGCACCATGACTCCCTTGCCCCGTCCATCAGTCGATACCGGCATGGGCCTGGAGCGAATTACTGCAATCCTGCAGGGCAAGCTCTCGAACTACGACACGGACTTGATTATGCCGATCATTCTCCATGCGGCTCAACAGCTTGGCGTTACTTTCAGCACGGACCCGAAGACGGATACTGCACTTTGCATCATTGCGGACCACTCGCGCGCCACGGCTTTCCTGATTCATGATGGCGTTCTGCCCGCCAACGATGGCCGGGGTTACGTCCTGCGGAAGATCATGCGGCGGGCCATGCGCCACGCGCACCTGATTGGGCGCGAAGAACCGTTCCTGTTCGAACTCACGGGCTTCGTCGCCGAGTTTATGCAGAGTGCGTACCCGGAGATGCTCGAAAGTATCAACCGCATCGCGCGCATTGTGAAGGACGAAGAATTTCGCTACCAGAACACATTCCTGGTAGCTGAGAAGGTGTTTCATACCGAAGTCGCTGCTCTCGAGCCAGGCACGGAACTACCAGGCGCTGTCTCGTTCAAGCTCTATGACACGTATGGCCTAGCCCCCGATGAGCAGGCGGACATGGCCCGCGAACTTGGCGTTAGCATTGATCAAGCCGGTTTCGATCAAGCCATGAAGGCGCAGCGCGAAAAAGCGCGCAGCAGTTGGAAAGGCGCTGAGAAGGGTGCCGTCGTACCCGCTTATCAGGAATTGCTCGCACGCGGCAAGACCCGTTTCCTTGGATATCAGGAACTGGCCGGCATCTCAAAAGTGGTGGGGCTGCTGATTCAGCAGGCCAATGTGCCAGATATACCCGCGGGCAGCGACGCGGAACTTGTTCTGGACCAGACTCCTTTCTATGCGGAAACCGGAGGACAGGTAGGCGATCGGGGCACCCTTTATTCCGCTGCTACCGGAGAAGCGGTTGCCACGGTCACCACCGCCTTCCCCGGCGTACCCGGCCTTACCGTGCACCGCATCCATGCGCTCCAAACCATTCATGCGGGGCACGAACTCAAGGCCGAGGTAACCGCCGACCTGCGGCGTTCCACGCAACGCAACCATACGGCAACGCACCTCTTGCATGCGGCTCTTCGCCAGGTGTTGGGCAATCATGTTAAGCAGGCAGGCAGCGTTGTAGAACCGCCGCGGCTTCGCTTCGATTTCACCCATTACGCCGCGCTCTCTACGGAAGAAATCCGGGAAATTGAACGGATTGTGAACACCGAAATCTTAAACAATCTCCAGGTAACTACCGACGTCCTGCCCATTGAAGAAGCACTCGCGACCGGTGCCATGGCTCTGTTCGGAGAAAAGTACGGCGATCAGGTGCGCGTTGTTTCCGTGGCTGGTGAAAATGGCGTTACCTTCAGCCGTGAACTCTGCGGTGGAACTCATGTCAAACGGTCGGGTGATATCGGCCTTTTCAAAATCACCAGCGAAGGCAGCATCTCCGCTGGTGTGCGCCGCATCGAAGCAATCACGGGGACTGAAGCCGTTCGCCAGTATCAGCAAACTGCTGACGTTATGAGCCGCGTGGCGCAACTGGTTCGCGCAAATGATGGAGAACTGGTGGAGCAGGTGGAACGCATGATCGGCCAGGCGCGCCAGCAGGAACGCCAGATCGATCAGCTCAAGACTCGTCTGGCTCACGCCGCCAGCGCTGGCCTGGAAGCGCAGGCGCGCACCATTAACGGCGTTCGCATCCTCTCCGCGCGAGTGGATGGAATGGACCGGCAACAAATGCGCACGCTGGCAGATTCGCTTCGCAACAAGTGGAAATCGGCCGTAATCGTTTTGGCGGGCGCGGACGATGGTGCTGTCTCGGTGGTCAGCGCCGTTACCAAGGATCTTGTCGGCAAGGTGCAAGCCGGTAAGCTGGCCAGTGCCGTATCCATAGCAACTGGGGGCAAAGGCGGCGGGCGTCCTGATATGGCTGAAGGCGGCGGCAGGGACGCATCCGCCCTGGACGCGGCGCTAGAGCAGATTTACACCAACGTGGAAACCGCGGTTTAAGAAATGGCCGATTTCGACGCTCTGGTGGTGGGCGCGGGACCGACTGGCTTGGCTTGCGCAATTGAGCTAGGCAAACGTGACATGCGCACGGTAGTTCTGGATAAAGGCTGCCTTACAAATTCCCTTTATAACTACCCGACCAATCTCACGTTCTTCACCACTCCGGAGTTGCTCGAAATCGGAGAGATTCCGATGACGAGCTTGAACGATAAGCCGAATAAAATTGAAGCACTGAAATATTACCGCCGCGTGGCACAGCATTACAAGTTGGACATTCGTCAACAGCAAGAGGTGGTGCGCGTCTCGGGTGAAGACGGCGCTTTTCAAATAGACACAGCAAGCGGCGAAATTTACACCGCACGCAAGGTGATTCTGGCAACTGGCTGTTACGATGTGCCAAACCGCCTGAATGTGCCGGGAGAAGATCTGCCTAAGGTTCATCATTACTACCGTGACGCGCACCCCTTTTTCGATCATGATGTATTGGTGATTGGCGCAAAGAACTCCGCTGCCATAGCGGCTCTCGAGTTACTGTGGACGGGTGCCCGCGTGACCTTGGTGCATCGTGGCGAATCTATCTCGCCTTCCGTTAAATATTGGATTAAGCCCAACATAGAGAACAGAATCAAGAGCGGCGAAGTAACTGGCTACTTTTCGAGTCATGTCACAGCAATACGACACACTGAGGTTTACCTGGATACCCCCAGCGGTCCCCGGGTTATCCCTAATCAGGCCGTTTTCGCCCTAATAGGATACAGGCCCGATGAGAAACTTCTCGCGTCAGTGGGTATTCAAATCGACTCATTAACGGGCCGGCCGAACTTAAATGTAGCGACTCTGGAGAGCGAACGCCCCGGCATTTACTTGGCCGGGGTAATAGTCGCAGGCATGCATACCAGCGAGATTTTTATCGAAAACGGCCGTTTTCATGGAAAACTCATAGCGGCTGCTGTTGCTGGTTGATCTCGCTGATACAAACGTAAATTAAGATCTCTTTACGAAGCCTAACAATGGCATTTGAATTGCCATCTGTGGAACCAATACATTACCCGCAGAATCGAATTGAGCGAGTAAGAAAAGGGCACGACCAATTACAATGATGACTTCACTTTTAAATGCTTTCTTTGGATGTTCTCATCGCAGGACATCTTTTCCTCTGACGCCTGCTCGTCGCAGTGGTATCCCGCAAGGCGTTCAGGAAAATCGGGGCAAGACATATGTTACTTGTCTCGATTGCGGTAAAGAGTTCGATTACAACTGGGATAAGATGCGCGTGGGCTCTGAAAAGTCCGGCATGCCCCCGGTAATTGCCCCAGTTACTTTGACGCCGCATACTTCCGCGCGTTAACTGAACAGACGCGATTGTCTTTGCGTATCCTTTAACGAGTTGTTTAAAGGATACTTATGCATTGCACAAATTGCGGTTCCGTTCTTGATCCTAGTGCGAAATTCTGCCCGGCATGCGGATATGCTGTTAGCGGTTTAGGGAGCTCATCACAACCGACTGATCCAGCTCCGGTTCGTTTGGTGCGTCCGCGAAGTCAAAAGAAAATTGCGGGCGTCTGTGCTGGAATTGCTCGATATCTGAATTGGGATGTCACCCTAGTACGTGTTCTCTGGATTCTCCTGGTTTTTGGAGCGGGAAACCGGCATCATAGCCTATATAATCGGTTGGATTGCAATTCCGCTTGGAGATTAAACTGCAACCTTTAGTATAAAACACTCATCTTTTATGGTGAGACCGCCATCATGAGTGAACTCCTGCAGTTTCTTCCTGTACTTCCCATTAAGAACACTGTCCTTTTTCCGAATTTGCTGATGCCGCTGTCGGTGGGCCGTACGCTCTCGATCGCGGCGATTCATGCAGCTTTGAAAACAGAAGAGAAAGAAGTAATTATTGTTACTCAGCGCGATACTTCCGTCGAGCTTCCTTTACAGGATGATTTGTACACAGTAGGCACGCGGGCAGTCATCAAACGTTCCGTTCGCCAGCCGGAAGGCAAATTCGAGCTCATCGTGTTGGGGACTGAGCGCGTCGCGATCGTAAAGATTGAAGAATCAGACTACCTGACTGCGGAGTTCCGGCCTCTACCGCTGGCTGCTGCAGAAGATTCTACTGAAACGGAAGCTCTTCATCGCGAATTGATGGATTTAGGCCGCAAGGTTCTGGCACATGCAAATGTAGAAGCGCCAACCGAACTGGCAAGGCTCCTGGCGCGGTCAGATAATCCCGTGCAAATGGTGTACCTGCTCGCCTCCATTCTTAGCATGGATGCAGTGGAAGAGCAGAAGCTGCTTGAAGCTGAAACGCCGGCGCACACACTTCGGTTAATGCACTCGCACCTGACGCATGAATTGCAGGTATTGGAACTGCGCAGCAAGATTGCAAGCGAAGCCCAAAGTGAAATTGGCAAGGAGCAACGTGAGTATGTTCTGCGCCAGCAGTTACGGGCCATCCAACAGGAATTAGGGGGCGGCAATCCGCAGGAAAGTGAAGTGGAGCTCTTAAAGGAGCGTTTGCTGAAAGCGGAGTTGCCTGAAGAAGTGCGCAAAGAGGCAAACCGCGAGTTGAACAAGTTGGAGCGGCTTTCGCCCCAATCGCCGGATTACCACGTAACGCGCACTTGGCTCGATACCGTGTTGGAGTTGCCCTGGAACAATGCCAGTCCGGACGTTCTGGATATACCAGTCGCTCGCCAGGTGTTGAACGAAGATCACTTCGGCCTTGAGGAAATCAAAGAACGCATCCTGGAGCATCTCGGCGTGTTGAAACTTAACAGCCGCGCCAAGGCTCCCATCTTATGTTTCGTGGGGCCTCCCGGAGTGGGTAAAACCAGCTTGGGACAATCCATCGCGCGCGCTCTGGGTCGCAAGTTTGAGCGCCTCAGCCTCGGCGGTCTCCATGACGAAAGCGAACTCCGAGGCCATCGCCGAACCTACATCGGTGCCATGCCAGGCCGCATTATCCAGGCAATCCGGCGCGCCGGAGTGAATAATCCCGTAATGATGCTGGACGAGGTAGACAAGCTGGGCCGTGATTTTCGCGGCGACCCCGCTGCAGCTCTACTTGAAGTTCTTGATCCGGAACAGAACCGCACCTTCCGCGATAACTACCTTGACCTTCCTTTCGATATCAGTAAGATTTTCTTCGTCACCACCGCGAACACGCTCGATTCCATTCCGCAGCCACTCTTGGACCGCATGGAAGTTGTCCGGCTGGCCGGGTATAGCGAAGAGGAGAAGTTGGAAATTGCGCTGCGCTACCAGTTGCCGCGGCAACTTGCTGAAGCTGGCCTTACCGCTGAGCAGTGTTTGATTACTCCCGAAGCACTGCGCCTCATCATCACCGGATATACCCGTGAGGCGGGCGTCCGCCAGTTGGAACGCGCTATCGGGAAGGTGGTTCGCAAAATTGCTTTGCGCCATGTGGAAGGCAAAGCCGAAGCCTTCTCCGTCACACAGGAAAACTTGGCGGAACTTCTTGGTCCGCAGAAAATCACTCCTGAGCAGGCGCGCCGGGATGTGCCTGCGGGCGTCGCTACCGGTCTTGCCTGGACGGAAGCCGGCGGTGATGTTTTATATATCGAAGCGGCTCTCCTGCGCGATGGAAAAGGCCTCTCATTAACCGGACAACTCGGAAACGTGATGCAGGAATCCGCCAAGACCGGGCAGAGCTATGTGTGGTCGCATGCTGAAGACCTCGGCATCGATCAATCGCTTTTCCGCCGTTATGGCGTCCATGTACACGTTCCGGCGGGCGGTATTCCGAAGGACGGCCCCTCAGCGGGCGTCACAATGGTTACCGCGCTTACCTCGCTTTATACCGGTTTGCCGGTGCGCACGGATACCGCCATGACCGGAGAGGTTACTCTTTCAGGTCTGGTGCTGCCCATCGGCGGTGTGAAAGAAAAAGTGCTGGCCGCGCGCCGGCTTGGCATCAAGCGCATTATTCTTCCGAAATCAAACCAGAAGGACCTGCGCGATATTCCAGAACCTGTCCGTGCGGAGATGGAATTCATCTTCGCCGAAAAAGTAGGACAAGTGCTGGAAGCAGCGATTCCAGGAATTGGCAAGCGCCTGAGAATCGCTGCGTAACAACTAGGGGCGCATCGCCTCCAGTTCACTGATCTCCGCTGGCGAAAGACGAAAATCCAGCGCACCGATCACGCCATCCACCTGCTTAGCGGAGCGCATGCCGACGATTGCGGCGGTTACTTCGGGCCGCCGCAGGGTCCACGCGATCGCCACTTCTCCTGGCGTTCGGCCATGCCGCTGGCCCATCTCGCGCATCCGTTCCACCAACGCCAGATTCTGCGTCAGCTTCGGTTCCTGGAATTGCGGCGTACGCTTTCGGAAATCGTCGTCCGGCATCGCCGCAATGCGTTCGCGAGTCATGGCTCCCGTCAAAAGCCCCGATTTCATTGGCGAATATACAATCACGCCGATGTGATTCTTACCCGCGTACGGCAGGATAGACTCCTCAATTTCAGGCGACAGCAAAGAGTACGGCGGCTGCAGCGACGTGATGGGCGCAATTTTCTGCGCGCGCTTCATCTGTTCCGCGTTGAAATTCGATACGCCGATGTAGCGTACCTTGCCCTGTTCTTTCAGCCTTGCCATCTCGGTCCAGCCCTCTTCAATATCTTCATCAGGCTCGGGCCAGTGGATCTGGTAGAGATCAATCACGTCAAGCTGTAAGCGCCGCAAGCTATCTTCCACTTCGCGGCGAATCGATTCAGCTTTCAAGCTTTTCCCAATCTCCCGCTTCTCGTTCCAAACCCGCTCGCATTTCGTGAAAACATACGGCTTCTTCGGTCTGCCCTTCAAAGCAAGCGCAACAACCTCTTCTGAATGTCCCAGGCCGTAAATGGCCGCTGTATCGATCCAGTTAATGCCGCGGTCAAGCCCTTCCCGCATGGCCGCAACGGATTCGTTATCGTCCTGAGGACCCCAGCCAAATGCCCAGCCTCCTCCCCCGATGGCCCATGCGCCGATCCCGATCGGCGACAGTTGCATGTCACTATTTCCTAGCTGCTTAGTTTGCATAACCTTTAGAATAGAGGCCATGCCAGAGAAACCGCAAAGTTATGCCAGCCACGCCAAGATAGACCCGCTGTTTCATTACTTTTTAATGCCTGTTGCATTCATCAACGTTGGCATTGTGGTTTACCTTGCGATCCGGCGGCCAAGCTACTCCGCGTTATGGTTGGTCTTGCTGAGTCTTGCCTTCGCGGTGGCCGTTTTCAAAATTCGCACGTACTCGCTGAAGGTTCAAGATCGCGTGATCCGGCTCGAGGAGACCCTTCGGATGCAGCGCCTGCTGCCTCCAACAATGCACGGCCAGATCGATAAGCTTCACCCCCACCATTTCATCGCATTGCGCTTCGCACCGGATGAGGAGCTGCCCGGTTTAGTGGAGCAAACGCTCGCCAACACCTGGCGTCCGAAAGACATCAAAGGAGCAATCAAAAACTGGCGCTCCGATTACGTGCGGATGTGACCGGCCACTCTCGCCAAACTGGCATATCTGCTTTTTAATCTGAAGGGCGAAGTAGTGAAAGCGAACTCCGCTTTCGTTTCAGGAACCGCAGAGTGCCGATAGAAACCATACCAATACCGAACAGCACCATGGAGGTAGGTTCAGGGACAGCCGAACCTGCCGGCACAGCTAGACCTTGTAGGGTGATTCCATTTCCGATCAATCCCACCAAAGTAGCTGTGCCTGTCGTTAGATCAATTGTGTAGAGAGAAGACAGATTCGTAGCCGGAGAGGTTAACGAGGCGTAAGCAATTCCGCTCAAACCGGAAATCTCGAAGCCTAACCGTGCGTTCGTGATGTCACCGCCTATTGGCGGCGTTCCAAGCGGAGCCAGCTCGCCGACTCTGACCAGGGTCCCGCTATTTGGCGTATTCTGAATTACCAATCTGTCTCGGAAAAAATCAATATCATACAGCGTAGTGGAAGTAGCGCCAGAGAAGCTGTTGGTGTAAGACCCAGCCCCGATATTTGGATCGAGGGGCGAGACCACCATTGCTGGGGTGAGCAAACCGTCCACCGTGACCGTGCCCGTGGCGACATCGACCCTTAGATTTTGGTTGCTTTGCGGATTTATCCGGGCGTCGCTATGAACTATTCGGAGCCGGTCGCTTACCGGGTTGAAGTTAATGCCATAAGAGCTGGCGGTAGTAAGCGGCGTGCTTAGAGTGACTAGGAAGGTAGCCAAACCCGTAGTGGGATCGATGGTGTAGATGCGGCTGGCGCTGCTCACGCCGTACAACTGGCCATTTACAGGGCGGAAATCGATCCCCACGATACTTTCGCCGGCTTGCAGGCCTGAAATGCCGGCATTGTTGAGGATCGTGCCAGGCGTCGCGCTGTCGAATCGAATTAAGCCGTTAAGTGTTGTTAAGCCGGTAATTTGTTCCGCATTCGCCGGATGTATGAGCGGGTTGAAAGCCAGGCCGATGACGAATGCCGCGGCTTTGAGTGCAGTACGTTCAATTTTTCTCACGGATTTCTTCGATCCCCCTTGGACCTGATACAACGGTAAAGCCTGCGCTTAGCAGTGTGAAGCGGTTAGATAGTGCCAGTCGGGTTATCCAGCACCATATGAAATATCGAGTAAACCTGTCAGCAAAATTGGCGCTCCGATCACACGCGGATGTGACCGGCCACTCGCGCCAGGCCTTTTGCTACTGATGTGAATTCGTCGCCGCCTGAGATTTTCTCTTCGCCAAAAAGCTGCTCGAACACGCGGCGTACTGCTGGAACCAGCGACGTACCGCCCGTAAGAAACACCCGATTGACCGCGCTCACGGATATTGCGGTACGCTCCAGCAACTGATCCACCGCTCCCCTAATCTGATCCAGCTCCGGCGTAATCCATTCTTCGAAATCAGAGCGGGCAATCTGCTGTTCAATCTGAAGAGCGGAGTGGTGAAAGCGAAAAAGCGTGTTTTGGCTGCGGGAAAGCTCAAATTTCGCCTGTTGAACCGCACGGTGTAATTGCAGGCCCAGGTCATTTTCAATCAATGCGATGAGCTTCGCGATTTGTTCCGGCTCAACGGCCGTGGCCTGAATCGAGTGCAGCATGCGTAGCGTATCGGGCGAGCGAAGGAAGGAGAGGTGATGCCAGCGCTCCAGCTTGCGATAAAGCGATGAGGGCACAGGCAACAATTTGTGCATCGAACGATACTCCGAGCCTTCGCCCAGCAGTGGCGAGACAACATGCCGAATGATCGTGGCATCCAGTGCGTCGCCAGCCAGTGGCACTCCCTCATTGCCCAAAATTGATCGGGGCCCTTTCCCGCTTCTCGCTTTGGGGCCGACCGGCATCAAGCAGAAATCGCTAGTCCCGCCGCCGAAATCCGCGATCAAGATTAGTTCGTTGTGGTCCAGGCGGCTCTCATACGCGTAGGCCGCACCCACGGGTTCAAAAGCCAGCGCGACTTGCCCGAAGCCAGCAGCCTGATATGCGGCCTCTAAGCGCGTAACCGCCATCTGCTCATCCTCTTCCGTCTCAGCGCCAACAAACTTGACAGGGCGGCCCGCTGTGATGGAACTCAGAGGGGAAGGCAGCAGTTCGCCAGCTTCCTTGCGGATGGCCCGCAGCAACACGGTCACAAGATCTTGCGCTGTATACCGACGGCCGGAAATATTGGTCGCAGTGAAAATCCGGCTCGCCAGCAGCGACTTCATGGATTGAACCAATCGGCCGCCGCTTTCGCCTTCCGCGTGTTCCGCCAGGTAAGCGGAGATGGCTTGTGGACCCGCTACCACGGGCTGGCGCCCTGCCGGGAAGTAAAGAATGCTGCGAAAGGTTTCAGAATCGCCGAACGGAATCAGATGCACATCGGCTTCGTCTCTAACGGCAATTGCGCTGTTGGTCGTTCCGAAATCAAACCCAATATCCGGCACTTAGGATTGGTCCTGCAGTTGACGCAGTTCCATCGCAATCCCGTGCACCGCCGGGTTCTCAAACACGGGGCTTTGAAGCTTGGCGGATTGAAACTGAAGCACGCGGCCTGAATAGCGTGGCTGGCTAATCGATCTTCGAAACAGCTTGGTCCAACTCTTTTGCGGCAAAGGAAGCGGGGCGTCCAGCAGAGCAACAGCGGTGACGGTCTCGCCTGATTCCGCAAGGCAGCGCGCGGCTTCAAGCGCGGCTTCAGCTCCCGTGCCAGAGGCAGCCAGAACATAAGGACCATGTGGTTGGCGCGCGCGGATGGCGGCCAGTGCGTCAGCCGCTGGTTCAAGGCCTAGCAAAGGCTGATCCTCGCCCAGAGCGTGTGCCAGGTTCCAACACCCTGCGCGCACGTTAAAGAAGAAGATCGGGTTGCGCGCGCCATTTGGCTGAATGCTTGTCAAGCCAGGCGGCAACTCCGTGATCCAGTGCCGCTTCAGATAACCGGCAACTTCGCGAACAGTAGGCGCGCTGAACAGCGTTTGAAACGGAAGCACCTGCCCGGTTTCCCGCTCTACGCGCGTAACTAGTCGCATGGCGGAAAGCGAATGGCCGCCGTGATCAAAGAAGCTGTCAGTAATCAAAAGATCCGGGAAGCTAAGAGCCTCCCGCCAGATGGGAAGCAGGCGCAACTCCAGCGGATCGAGCGGTGCCGTGTCGCTTGAAGCCGTGCTTACCGCAGAGGGAATCGTAAGCGCGCTTCGATCCAATTTTCCGTGCACATTTGTCGGAAGTTCGGTAACGCTGAAGAAGCGGCTCGGCACCATGTACTTGGGAAGTTTGGCCGTGAGTTGTTCGCGCAACTCTGCTTCCAGCGCAGTGCCTGTGTACCAGGCGATGAGCGAATCGCCACGAATTGCCGCGGCGGCTCCGGTAACACCGGGATGGTGGGACAACGCCGTTTCTATCTCGCCTAATTCGATGCGGAAGCCGCGGAGCTTCACCTGCGTATCCAGCCGCCGAAGAAACTCAAGTTCGCCATCCTCGCGGAAGCGGACCAGATCGCCGGTTCGATAAGCGCGTTCTCCGCACGGCAACGTAATGAACCGCTCTGCCGTAAGTTCAGGCCGGTTCCAATAACCTTCCGCGACGCCCGCGCCCGCAATATAGAGTTCCCCGGGGATGCCGATCGGAAGCGGTTCCCGGTTCCCGTCAAGCACGTGAACGCTGGTGTTCGCAAGAGGCCGTCCAATCGTTACCGCGTTGCCTTTAACGCGCGCCATTGTCGACCACACGGTAGTTTCGGTTGGCCCATACATATTTGAGACCGTGCAATCCAATTGGGCCAAACGTTCAGCAATCGCGCCGGGCAATGCCTCCGCGCCGACCAATAGTTTGAAGTTGCGCGGCGGCGTCCAACCCGCATCCAGCAGGGCTGCCCAGAGTGCCGGGGTCGCTTGCATGACGGTTGCACCAGACCGTTCCAGCAACATGCGAAGACGTTCTGGATTCTGCCGGTCCTCATCCGCGCCCAGCACCAGCTTTGCCCCGCAATAGAGTGGCAGCCAAAGCTCAGGGACCGACATATCGAAGGCTGCCGTCGCAAGTGCCAACATCACGTCCTCACTGCTCATGGGGACGCGCAGGCGCATTGCTTCGAGCAAGTTCAGAACCGACGATTGCGCAATGCGTACACCCTTGGGCTTGCCCGTGGACCCGGAAGTGTAAATTACGTAAGCAAGGCCGCTGGGGGCTGGTCCTGTTTGCAAGTCCTGGCGAATAAAATCGAGGCGCTCAGCAGGATAATCGGGGTCAAGAGGAACGTAAGCACTTCTGGCTTTCCATGCAGCTAAAAGATTCGGCACCAAATGAATATCGCGATGAACAACGACAGGTATCAGAAGATCGGGCCCTAGAGCTTCAGCCAGCCGCGACGCTTCGCCGTCCAGTTCAGCATAGGTGAGCTTTACTCCGTTGCATTCGATAGCGATGCGATTCGGTGTGCGTTCCACCTGCCTTGTGAATGTTTCTAGATAGTTACCCGCTGGTACCGGTGCGCTACTGCGATTCCAGGTTTCGAAGGTGGCCTGTTCCTCCGAACTAAGAAGCGGCAAGCGCGCGAGCGGAGTTTCCGGGTTTTTAATCGCGGCTTGCAGCAGGTGCATGAAGTGGCCCGCCATGCGTTCCATCCGTACACGGTCAAACAGAGCGGCGCTGTAATTAAAAAGCGCATGCAGTTCGCCCCCGCGTTCTTCAACCGAGAACGTCAGGTCACACCGGGCTGTTTCAAACGCAACCGGCTCTCGCTCGATTTCGAGCCCCGGCAAGGTAAGCTCCCCGCCTTCATTGTTCTGCAAAATAAAAAGCACCTGGAACAGCGGCGTGTAAGAATCCGTGCGCGCGGGGGCCAGCGCTTCCACCAGTTTTTCAAACGGAAGATCCTGATGCGCGGCTGCGTTCAGCGATACTTCCCGCGCGCGATGAAGCGCCTCTCGAAAATCCCTCGCGCCGTCAAATTTGGTGCGCATCACAAGCGTATTGGCAAAGAATCCAATCAGCGGCTCGGTCTCAATGACCATACGGTTCGCGGTAGGGGAACCCACCACAATGTCGTCAGTTTGCGTGTATCGCGCCAGCAGTACCTGGAAGGCAGTCAGCAAAAGCATGAATAGCGTGACATCTTCAGCCCGGCTGAAGCCAAGGATTTCTTGCGTGAGCTGAGCTGGAATCACGAACCGGTAGTTTTGCGCCGCAAACTGCTGCTGTGCGGGGCGGGCGCGGTCAGCGGGAAGCTCCAGCAGAGGTGGCGCGCCTGAGAGTTGTTCGCGCCACCATTGCGCCAGGTTTTCCAGTCGCTCACCGGTCAGAACGTTGCGCTGCCAGCGGGCGAAATCGGAATATTGAATCGCTAACGGCGCAAGAGTCTCACCCGCGTAAAGAGCTCGCAATTCGCGGTAGAAGACGCCGAACGACCACGCATCCGAAACGATGTGATGGATCACGATGAATAGCGTGTAGTCACCGGGCGCATGCTCCGTAAGCGAAGCGCGAATTGGCCATTCGGACACGAGGTTGAATGGAAAATTAGCGGGAGCACCGGTCCAAGCCAGATCCCGCGGCGCGTCAATCAAAGCAAGGTCATCTTTGAACCGTGTGCGCAGCGTGGAATGACGCCCCACAATTTCAGAGAGACAACGGAGCAATCTTTTCGCATCCAGCGGGCCGCGAATACGGAATGCTTCTTCGATGTTGTAGAGGGAAGACTTTCCGCCATAGTACCGGTCCAGGAACCAGAGCCGGGATTGCGCGAACGAAAGAGGCGCAGTATCTTCATTGCCGCTTGCGACGATTGCTGGAAGCGGCTCACTTGCGTTCTGAGCGGCAATCGCTTTTGCCAGTGCTCGCGGCGTGGGAGCTTCAAACAGCTTGCGGAGCGAAAGCTCCACACCGAAAGCCCCGCGAAACCGCGCAATAGCACGCGCAGCCAGCAGCGAATGCCCTCCCAGGTGGAAAAAGTTGTCGGTTGGCGCGACGCTCTCCACGTGAAGCAGCGCTGAGAAAATGTTTTGAAGAAGTTCTTCCGCTGTACTGGCGGGCGCTGTGGAGAGTATGGGTGCAAGCCTGGCGGGTTCCGGCAGCGCGCGCCGGTCTACCTTCCCGTTTGCAGAAAGCGGCAGCGCCTCCAGCCAGATAAAACGCACCGGTACCATGTAGTGCGGCAGCACCGCTTCCAAAAGTTGGCGCAGTTCTGCATCCGGTAACGCTTCGCCGGTCAAGTAAGCAGCAAGATATTTTCGTTCCGGCTCGTCTTCACGGATCACCACGGCAGCGCGAGAGACCGAAGGTAACCGTTCGAGAGCAGCTTCAATCTCACCCAATTCGATGCGGTAACCCTGAAGCTTCACCTGGTTATCGGCGCGCCCGCTAAACTCCAGTTGCCCATCGGCGCGGTAGCGCACAAGGTCGCCCGTGCGGAAAGCGCGTTCGCCGTTCGGGAGAGTAATAAATTTTTCGGCTGTCAGGTCAGGCCGGTTCCAGTACCCATCTGCTACGCCCTCTCCAGCGATATAGAGCTCGCCGGAGATGCCGATAGGTACAGGCTCCAGACTTTGGTCAAGAACGAACAGCCGCGTGTTCGCAAGGGGACGGCCGATCGTTACCCCGCCGTCAGTCACGCGCGCCAGGGTGGACCAGACCGTTGTCTCCGTGGGGCCGTATAGATTCCGAACCGTACAGGGCAGTGCCGCCAGCCGTTCCGCAATGCTCTCGGGTAACGGCTCCGCGCCTACCAGCAATTTGAAATTGGCACCGGGGAGCCATCCCGCATCCAGCAGCGCGGCCCATAGCGTGGGTGTGCCCTGCATGATTGTGGCACCGGTGGTTTCCATCAGTCGCCGTAAGCGCATGGGGTCGCGCCGGTCTTCAATTGTCGCCAGCACCAGCTTCGCGCCGCAATACAAGGGCAGCCAGAGCTCAGGCACCGACATATCGAACGCGGCGGTAGCCAGCGCGATCATCACGTCGGAATCATCCACCGCCAGTGCTGTCCTCATGCCCTCCAGCAGATTCATCAGCGCGCGTTGTGGCACGCGTACACCCTTCGGATTTCCGCTTGACCCCGAAGTGTAAATCACATAAGCCAACCCATCGGCAGAGCCGCCGCTAGCAATGTCTTCCCGCATGAACTGCTGACGGTTGGCTGGATACTCGGGGTCGATAGGAACGTAGGCACTGGCCGCTTTCCATATGGCGATAAGATGCGGAATCAGCTTCGCATCGCGCTCTACAACAACAGGCACCAGCGTGCCCGGCGCGATGCCCGCGCATTGATCTGAATGCCCGTCAAGCTCCGCATACGTTAGCGTCGTGTTTTCAAATTGAACCGCAACGGCGTTCGGTCGTCTTGCCACTTGAGAACGAAACACGTCAATGAACGGACCTTCAGGGAAAAGCGCGGAAGTCTGATTCCATTCGCTATTTAACTTGTACTGCTCGTCAGGCGTCAGCAAGGGCAGGTGCTGTATCGCGCAATCCGGTGATATAAGAGCGGCTTCGAGCAATGTGGCAAGATGTCCGGCAAGCCGCAAGATACGGTCCGCGTGGAAAAGGTCGCGATTGTAGTCGATGGACCCATGGAACGCCGGTTCAATCTGCTCTATGTTCACGGAAAGATCCAGCTTCACGAACTCCGGCTCATAACGCGCGTCGGAAGCCGTGACACCTGGAAGATCAAGCCCCGTACCTGCTGCGTTCTGCAGCGCGAACATCACCTGAAAGAAAGGAGTGTGTGCCAGATTGCGATCGGGCTCCAATTCAGCCACCAGTTTTTGGAAGGGGATCTCGCCATGCGCGAATGCATTCAGAGCAGTGTCTTTGGTGCGCCGCAGAATTTCTCGAAACGTGGCTTCCGGGTTCACCTGCGCCCTGAGGGGGAGCGTGTTGACGAAGAAGCCAATCAGCGGCTCCAGTTCCACGCGGGAACGATTGGCGACAGGGGTTCCTACAACCAGATCGCTCTCATTGGTGTAGCGAAAAAGAAGAACGTTGAAGGCCGCCAGCAACGTGATAAAAGGCGTGACACCTTGCGCGCGGCTAAACGCGATCAGCTTTGCACCGAGTTCCGCGGGCCAATGAAACCTGTGTTGAGCGCCGCTGTAAGTAAGTGCCGCTTGACGGGGGCGATCCGCGGCAAGTTCAAGTGGAGCGGGCCCGCTAGCAAGCTGTTTGCCCCAGTAAAGCAAATCGCGATCAAAAAGATGAGCATCGGCGCGCTGAGCCGCGGCGTAGTCAGAATACTCGAAAGCGAGTGGCGGAAGAGAATGGCCGCGATAAAACGCGCTCAGATCGCGAAAGAACACGCCCATGGACCAGCCGTCGCTTACGATGTGGTGCATTGTGAGCGCAAATTCCCATTCGTTAGGACCTGCCGGCGCGAGTGAGGCGCGGAGCAAAGGAGCTTGATCGAGATCGAAGGGACGTGATGCTGAACTGCGGGATTCCTCAAGGCTGCAGACGCGGATCTCTATGGTGACATCGCGATGGATGGTCTGCACAGGCGCGCCCTGTATGTTGCTAAAGCTGGCGCGGAGAGTCTCATGGCGGGCGATGACCTGGTTCAACGCACGCGCGAAGCGCTCCAGATCCAGCGGCCCCTTGAGACGGATTACGGCAGGGATATTGTAAAGAGCTTTTTCCGTTTGATGAAACTCATGCAGGAACCAGATGCGCTCCTGAGCAGACGATAACGGCGGGTTGAGTTTGGGCGCGGTCCGGACGGGTGCGGGCATTCGTGACGATTGCAGCGATTGGATGCGAAGCGCTAGCTCGCGGACCGAGGGCGAATCGAACAAATCACGCGTAGGAATTTCCACGCGCCACATTTCCCAAACGCGGGACAGCACCTGCGTTGCAAGAAGAGAATGTCCGCCCAGGTGAAAGAAGTTGTCCGTCACGCTGATGCAGTCCAGATGAAGAACTTCGCCGAATATTTGGGCTAGCACTTTTTCTACTAGCCCTTCGGGCGCATCAAAAGGCTCTTCGCTCAGCGGCGTGGCTGCAGACAGTGCGCGCCGGTCCAGTTTACCGTTCGGCGTAATCGGGAAACTCGAAAGTGCGACCAGCTTCGCGGGAACCATGTGCGGCGGAAGCAGGGCGGCTAAGTGGTTTCGTATGGGTCCTATCGATTGTTCGGGTGTTACATAAGCAACAAGATTGTCGCCCTGCCTTAGCACGGCAGCCTGCGTCACTCCGGGAAAGCGGAGCAGTGCGGTTTCAATCTCGCCCGGCTCAATCCGAAATCCACGGATCTTAATCTGTTCATCCGCGCGGCCCAGAAATATAAGATTGCCGTCCGGGAGAAACCGAACCAGATCTCCCGTTCGAAAGCGGCCGTCAAGCGTAAACCTCTCTGAAGTCAGCTCCGGCCGGTTCAGATAGCCCCGCGCGACACCTGCTCCGCCAATCCATAACTCGCCTTCCGTGCCAGCCGGTACGGCGTCTCCGTTTGGATCGTTGACATAAAGCTGCGTCTTCGCAAGCGGCCTCCCAATCGGTACAGGGTCCATGCCCGCCGTCACCTTCAAAATGGTTGAAGCGACCGTGGTTTCAGTTGGGCCGAACATGTTCCACAGGGCGCGCGTGCGGGTCAGGAGTTGGTCGGCTAATGCAGTCTGTAGGCTCTCACCGCCGCAGAGCGCAGTCAGATTCGTCTTCCCCGCCCAACCCCCTTCCAGCAGCATGCGCCAAGTAGCTGGCGTGCCAAACATCATGGTCGCGTTGTGCCGTTCTAAAACCTGCGCAAGCCGTCTGCCGTCTGCCGCTTCCTCGCGGGTGGCGATAGCAAGCGTGGCCCCGGCAATCAACGGAAGAAAAAGCTCCATCGCGGAGATGTCGAACGAAAGTGTTGTAACCGCAACGAACCTGTCCTCGCTTGAAATGCCCACCTTACGGCGCACGGAATCCAGAAAATTAGCAAAGCTGCGGTGAGTAACGGAAACGCCCTTCGGCTCGCCGCTGGAGCCTGAGGTGTAGATAAAGTAAGCGATGGAATCAGGATCGGTCGCGCAAGACTGACATTCTGTTTCTGCATCGAGACCATCGAAGTCAGCCTCCGTAATGCTGAACGCGGCACCGGAATCCTGAAGCAAAAACGCTTTGCGCGTTGCCGGATATGCGGGATCGATGGGCAGATAAGCAGCGCCCGCTTGCCAGATAGCCAGAACGGCTACTGGCAAATCGATGGAACGCTCCATCTCGATCGCGACAATTGTGCCGTTGCCTGCACCGCGGCGGATCAATCGCCCAGCCAGCGCCTGGGAGCGATGAAGCAACTGCCCATATGTAAAAGAGCCATCTACGGAAGTAACCGCGATTGCCTCTGAAGGTGTCAGCCGATCCGGAACCGGTGGAAGGGCCTTAATCAGTTGCAGGAATTCCTCCCCAAGCGCTTCCACGTCACTGCGCGAATATCTATTGGAATCGTATTCAAAGCCGCTCGCGGTCAATGTCAGAGCCGCTCCAGGGCCCTTTTCCCGTTGCGGCAGGAACATAGCGGGGTAGCTGCGGTCCGGTGCCGTATGGCGGTGCTCCAGAGCATCAAGAAGCGCAGTCCGCACACGATGCGAACAGACTTGCGCCGCAGGTAACCTGATCCCCAAATACTGTCCCGCACTTGTGCTTTCTACACCCACCACAAAGTCAAGCGCTTCGGCATGCGCAGCCAGCAACTCGCAAAATGCGGTTAGCAGCGCGAGTTCTGAAATATGCGGATAAGCAAACAAAAACTCGTCCAGCGTTTCAGCGGGCTCGCTTTCAGAAATTCCACGCAGCAATCCGGCCCAGAATCTCTTCTGTTCTTCTAAAACCTCAAGCGGGATTGGCGCGGGAGTGCTGTTATCGAGGTAGTTTCGCAAGCTCGAAGAGGAATTCTTCTTATTTTACGACAAGCACTGTTTCACTCTGTGAAGCGCTTCTTAGCACGTGCCAAGCGTGCCAGTGTCGCCAGGGTCTTCAGGTGCTCACGAAGAGGCCGGGCAGGCGTACCCCAAACTGGTTCGCCGGCGCGCACAATTTTCGAAGTAAGAATCCCAGCGCCAGAGCCAATCACTGCTCCGGATTCGATCCGCGCCTTATCGCCAATGCCCACCTGTCCGCCGATAATTGCATAATCGCCAACCGTCACCCCGCCAGAAAGTCCGGTCTGTGCCGCGATGACAACATGATTCCCAATCTGGCAGTTGTGGCCAATATGGACCTGATTGTCAAGCTTCACGCCGTTGCCGATGCGCGTCACTCCCAAAGCCGCGCGGTCTATGCAGGTGTTGGCGCCAATTTCAATATCGTTGCCGATTTCCACCGTGCCAACTTGCGGAAACTTCACGTACCGGCGTGATTCGTCAAGCGCAAAACCGAAGCCGTCCGCGCCAATTACGCACCCCGCGTGCAGAATGGCATTGCGCCCTATGTGGACGCGATGGTAAATGGTGACGTTCGCGTACAGTGTGGAACCGGACCCGATCGTGACCTCGGTACCGATGACGCAGCCGGGCCCGACCGAAACGTTTGGTTCGAGCGTAAAATCTTCCGCAACCACGGCCGATGGATGAATACCAGGCGCAATAGCAGCCGGAAAAAGATGCGAAAGCGCTTGAGCAAAGGCCCGGCGCGGGGAAGGGGACCGGATTACTGTTTGAGACTCGTTCGGAAACTCAGCAGGCACAATCAGGCATCCGGATTGGCTTGCCCCGGCAGCGGCGAAAGCTTTCGGCGATGCCGCGAAAGAAAGGTCGGCGGCGGCAGCCGAATCAAGCGGGGCAGCGCCTGTGAGTTGCCGCTCGCCTTCGCCTTCAAATGGGCAGGTCAGAGCGTTTGCTAGTTCGCGAACTGTCACCTGATCATGATCTCCCATAGGGAAGCGGGTTACAGTGAAACCGATGAGCGAGATCGCGCCCACCGCCCGTATCCATGAATCGGCCAAGATCGGGGACGGTTGTTCCATCGGCGAGTTTTGCGTGGTGGAGCAGGACGTGGTGCTGGGCGCTGGCTGCCGGCTGGAACCCTACGTCTACATAAAGCGCTGGACAACCATGGGCGATCGCAACACGGTCTCTTCGGGAACGGTGCTCGGTTCTGATCCGCTCGATAAAAACTTCAAAGGCGATCGTAGCTATCTGACAATCGGCAGCGAAAATACCATCCGGGAGCACTTCACCATCTCGCGCGCCACTAAGCCGGAAGGAGTCACGCTGATCGGCGACCGCAACTACATCATGACGGCAGGCCATATCGCGCACGATTGCCGCATTGGGAACGACACCGTAGTGTGTAGCAATGTGCTGGTTGCCGGATATTGTGTGCTGGAAGATGGCGCCTATCTTTCAGGTGGCGTTATGGTCCATCAGTTCTGCCGAGTGGGGCGCTTGGCCCTGGTGAGCGGGAACACGCGCGTCAATGTGGATGCCCCTCCGTTCTTTATCTATTACGGGTTCGACCCGGAGCCGCATGGTCTTAACGTTGTCGGTCTGCAGCGAGCCGGGATTTCTGATGATCGTGTTCGGCAATTGAAGCGTGCTTACCGGGTTCTGTATCGCAGCGGACTCAAGTTAGAGGAGGCATTGCGGCAGCTCGATGTGGCTGATTCTTCTGATGATGTGCGTCATTTGGCGGCGTTCTGCCGCGCATCTTCACGCGGTATCACACGATAGCGTTCGATGGCTTATTCGCCACTGCGAGCAGCGTTTCAAAGTGTGGCGTTGTCTGTTCCTTGTGCACCACCGCAGTATGGACTTGGCGAAATCCGGCGCGCTTTAGGAACCGCTCCATTTCTACTTCGGCAAATCCAAGCCAGAGATGCGCGTAGAGTTCTCGCACGTCTTCGAAATTGTGTTTGAGTAAATCCAGAATCGCAATACGGCCGCCAGGCTTCAAAATGCGGAACGCCTCGCAAACCGCGCGCTCAGGATGTTCAGCATGGTGTAACGATTGGCTGAAGAATGCCACATCAACAGATGCGTCTTCAATCGGCAGATCCTCCAAATCCCCCTGCCGATACTCCAGATTCTTGACGCCATGTGTCCGCGCCAGTTCGCGACCATATTCGGCCATGCGTTCAGAGTTATCGACTGCGATCACTTTTTTGGCGCGCTGGCTAAGTAGTTGAGAGAGGTTACCCTCCCCGGCCCCTAAGTCGGCGATGACCAGAGGCGGCAGCAGTTGCAGAAGAACTTCAGCCAACCCCTTCCAGGAGCGGCCGGGAACGTACTGGCGTCCAAGGCGCCCGGCAAGCTGATCGAAATGTGTGCGCATCTTGTCGCGCCGTTTTCGAAGAACCAGCCGGAGCGCATCGCTATCCTCGGCGGCAAAAGGCGTTTCAGCGGCACCCAGGCGCGCGATGGCAAGCAACTCGGGTGGTTGTTTCTTCAGGCTATAGAAAATGTTTTTACCGGTGCGGCGGTCCTCAATCAGCCCGGCCTGTTTCAACTGCGCAAGGTGCGTCGAAATGTGGCTCTGCCCTTTGCCCAGAATCTCCTGCAGTTCGGCAACCGACAATTCTTCGCGCTCCAGCAACAGCAGCAAACGAAGCCGGTTGGGGTCGGCCAGCAGCCTGAGTGATTTTAGGATCGACAGCATGCTAAAAATTTAGTAAGCTATCAATGTATCAAGATTCATCGATATATCCGGAGACAATTTTTATGACTACCGCCACCGTTACAAAAACTGAATACAAAGTAGCCGACATCGGCTTGGCCGATTGGGGCCGCAAGGAAATTACTGTCGCCGAGCACGAAATGCCCGGCTTGATGTCCATCCGCCGGAAATATGCGGTGGAGAAGCCGCTCGAAGGCGTTCGCGTCACCGGATCGCTGCACATGACGATTCAGACTGCCGTGCTGATTGAAACGCTGGTCGATCTAGGCGCGGATGTGCGTTGGGCTAGCTGCAACATTTTCTCGACGCAGGATCATGCCGCCGCTGCCATTGCTGCCGTCGGCGTACCGGTGTTTGCATGGAAAGGCGAATCGCTCGAAGAGTATTGGGAATGCACCATGAAGGCCGTCACCCACGGCAACGGTCTGGGCCCCCAACTGGTTGTGGATGATGGCGGCGATGTGACGCTGCTGATTCACAAAGGTGTGGAGCTGGAAGACGGCAGCGATTGGGTCAACACTCCTTCAGGCAGCCTGGAAGAGAAAATCATCAAAGATTTGCTGATCCGCACCCATGCCGAAAACCCGAAAATGTGGCACACCATCGCGGCGGAATGGCGCGGTGTTTCGGAAGAGACCACCACGGGCGTGCACCGTCTTTACAAGATGCAGGAACAGGGTAAGCTACTGGTTCCCGCCATCAACGTGAACGATTCGGTAACGAAATCGAAGTTCGACAACCTTTACGGCTGCCGCGAATCGCTGGCGGACGGCATTAAGCGCGCAACGGATGTGATGCTTGCCGGTAAAGTTGCCGTCATCTGCGGTTACGGCGACGTCGGTAAGGGTTCAGCGCACTCGCTGGCCGGCATGGGCGCGCGCGTCATCGTGACCGAAATTGATCCCATTAACGCGCTTCAGGCCGCGATGGAAGGCTTCGAAGTCACCACCATTGAAGAGACCCTGGGCCGAGGTGATATCTACGTCACCACCACGGGGAATGTCGACATCATCACGCTCGAACACATGCAGATGATGAAAGACCAGGCTATTGTTTGCAACATCGGACACTTCGATAACGAAATTCAGGTGGATCTGCTGAACGAAGCGCCCGGCGTGAAGCGTTTGAACATCAAACCGCAGGTGGATCAGTACACGTTCCCGAACGGCAACAGCATCTTTATGCTGGCCGAAGGACGCTTGGTTAACCTTGGTTGCGCAACCGGCCACCCCAGCTTCGTAATGAGCGCGAGCTTCGCCAACCAAACGCTGGCTCAGATCGATCTCTGGAAGAACAAAGACGAATACAAGGTCGGTGTATATACCTTGTCAAAGAAGCTTGACGAAGAAGTTGCCCGCCTCCATCTGGATAAGATCGGCGTGAAGCTCACTACGCTAAGCTCAAAGCAGGCGGATTACCTGGGTGTTTCGGTGGATGGGCCATATAAACCAGAGCACTATCGCTACTAGCTTCACGCTGCACATCGAACTGCACATAGAGAGGAGGGCTCCGGCTCTCCTCTTTTTTTTATTCTGTCTGCCCGTGTGGGCGGTTACATTTGAAAGCGATGTCGCCCCCATCCTGGAACAGCATTGCCAACGGTGTCATCGGGCTGGAGAGATTGCCCCGATGTCGTTCGAGACGTACGCGCAAACGCGGCCTTGGGCGGCGGCCATCCGGGAACAAGTCACATTGCGCCGGATGCCACCCTGGTTTGCGGTCAGTGGAGATTTTGAGAACAATCCATCGTTAACACAGAAACAGATATCCACGCTACGCGAATGGGCGGATACGGGCGCGGTGGAAGGCCCGGCCCAAAGCCTCGCCACCCCAGCGTGGCCGTCCGGCTGGAATCTAAAAAGGACAGATGCCTCCTTCGAAATGGCGGAGTCATTTGCAATTCCCGCCTCGGGCGCGGTGGATTACCAATACTTCGTAATCTCTACGAAGTTCACTCAAGACCGCTGGGTACAAGGTGCGGAGATTCGCCCCGGTGCCCGCGCGAATGTACATCACGTTGTGGTTTACGTCCGCGAAAAGAACTCTCCCTGGCTACGGGACGGGCACATGGCCATTCCGCCAAAAAGCGATATCCTGCTGATCTACACGCCAGGAAGCGATGCGCGCATGCTGCCTGCCGGTATGGCAAAGAAGGTAGACGCCGGGAGCGATCTGGTATTCCAGATCCACTACACAACCAACGGCAAAGCCGCGCTGGACCGCACCAAGATCGGTCTACAGTTTGCCCCCTCGGTGCCTCTCAAGCGAGTGCTTACGCTGCAAATGGGGAATAGCGCGTTTCACATTCCGCCCGGCAACGCCAATTTTCCCGTGCTCGTGCGCGGAACACTGCCCAACGACGCCGAACTACTCAGCTTCTTCCCTCACATGCATTTGCGGGGAAAGGCATTTGAATACCGCATGATTCCACCACGCGGGCCAGCGCAAGTACTGTTGCGTGTAGAGCCTTACGATTTCTACTGGCAACTCGATTACGTGCTGCGGCAAGCGCTTAAACTTGCAGCAGGCACAAAGTTCGAATGGGAAGCTTGGTTCGATAACTCAGCAAACAATCCCAGGAACCCGGATGCGAAAGCCACCGTGACCTACGGCGAGCAAAGCTGGGAGGAAATGATGATTGGGTTTTTCGATGTAGCGGTACCGGCGGGAGTTACGAAGGAGAAATTTTTTGAAAGGGCAGGCCGTCAGGAAAACAGCCTGCCCCGATGAATCTTGATTTAGTTATATGCGCCTACGGGAACAGCTACATTGGCGGCATTGCGCAACGCATCCGCTTTATCTGTCGCTTCCCAGGTAAAACCATCCTCTGTGCGGCCGAAGTGCCCGAACGCGGCAGTCTTTTGATAGATAGGGCGGCGCAACTGCAGGTGCTCAATGATCCCCTTCGGTGTCAGCGGGAATGTGGCACGAACCAGTTCGGTCAGCTTCTCTTCCGGCACAGTTCCGGTACCGAAAGTGTTTACCATCACGGACACAGGCTCCGCCACGCCGATCGCATAAGCAAGCTGCACCTCGCAACGCGTCGCAAGTCCGGCAGCGACCAGATTCTTCGCGATATAGCGGGCCATGTAGCAAGCTGACCGGTCCACCTTGGTCGGATCTTTGCCGGAGAAAGCGCCGCCACCGTGGCGGCCCATGCCGCCGTATGTATCCACAATGATCTTGCGGCCAGTAAGACCGGTATCGCCATGCGGACCCCCCACTACGAAACGGCCGGTCGGATTGATGTGATATTTCGTGTGCTCATCCACCATGTTTGCGGGAATCACTGCGTCAATCACATGCTTTCGCACCTCTTCACGAAGCTTTTCCGTCGTGACCGTATCGTGATGCTGAATGGAAATGACAATGGCATCGATCCGCTTCGGTTTTCCGTTCACGTATTCGACTGTTACCTGGCTCTTGCCATCGGGGCGAAGAAAATTGACCAGCCCGGAGCGCCGGACGTCTGACAGGCGCTTGCTCAATTTGTGAGCAAGCGTAATCGGCAGCGGCATCAATTCCGGCGTTTCATCCACTGCGAAACCGAACATCAGGCCCTGGTCGCCAGCCCCGCCGGGATCGACACCCATTGCGATATCGGGCGATTGGCTCTGAATGGCATTTAACACTCCGCAGGTCTTGAAATCAAACCCGTATGCCGCATCGGTATATCCGACGTGTTCAATAGTTCTGCGAACAATCGTAGGAACATCCACATAGCAGTTTGTCGTAATCTCACCGGAGACCACGCAAATGCCGGTTGTGACCAATACCTCACAGGCCACGCGGCCGTAAGGATCCTGTTCCAGAACTGCATCGAGAACTGCGTCAGAAATCTGGTCGGCAATCTTATCGGGATGACCTTCCGTAACGGATTCGGACGTAAAGAGGTGCTTCTGTGTATCAGCCATGGGTTTTTTTGGTGAGGGTATTGCGAATCTACTATTGTAACTAAGTCTAAACTGGGCCGTCAATTGTTTAACCTCCGCCCGCGTTCAGAGCACCTGCGATCCGCGCAAACTCCGTGCGGCACTCTTCGTTGCGATGGAAAGACAGTTCTCTAGCCGTATGAAAGCAGGATTGTGCCTAGAGCATTTTTTGCTGCCTATGGCTTCAAAGGTTCTTTACGGGCAATGAGCCGAAAGATATCCGTCTCAAGCCGGCCGGAGAAGTCCGAGACAGCGTGAGTGAGGGAATAGCGCTCAATGACCAGCTCATCGAATAGTTGCAACATCCCATTGCGTCCCGTGAACCCCGGACCGAACTCCATAACCACAATGCCGCCGGGCTTGAGCGCATTAATCACCTTGCGAACATCCACCAACGGCATCGACCAACTGAAAAGAATGAGATCGAAGCGGTCTTTGCCAAAATCGTAACTGGCATCCGAGGAAACCTGCGCGTCAATTTTCAATCCCAACTCAGAGGCGTGTCGTTTTGCGATAGTGACGCCGGTATTAGAAATGTCGAAGCCATAAACCGTCCAGCCGAGCTTTGCTAAATACAGCGAGTTGCGGCCCTCTCCCATCGCATAGTCCAGCGCCACACCGGGCTTTATGCCTTCCACCACTTGAGTCAGAAACGCGTTCGGCTCACGATTGTACTTGCTCGCCGAATTGCCGTAAAAACGATTCCAGCGATCTGCTTCCAAATCGGTTCGATGGTTACGAAGAAGATCGAGCCGCCTCGAAATCTCTTTTTCTAGAGTGCCAGCTTGGCGCAGTTCGTCCGCATATGCTTCAGGCTTCTTGTCCCGGCCCTCTTTGTAAAAATCATACTCGGCCCGCTGAGCCCAGAGCCTTGCAGAAATAAAAAACATTAGCCAGATCCGCATAAGTTTTTCAAGAGACGTGGTCAAGGCTTCAGCGGTTTCCGTCCGCTTCGAGCAGGCGCAACACCCGTCGGGCACCCAATCAGCCTGGCCACGCCTGCATCGCTCTTTCCGCAATGCCCATCAGCTTCTTCCGCGACGCGCCATCGCGTGCCAGCGTGGACATTCCCTGAATGACAGCCATGATATGGCCAGCTAACCCATCCGCATCGCCGCTCGCCTTCATCTCGCCCTTTTTAATGGCCCGCAGAATCTTTTTTCTGAGACTGCTCTCGATCGTGCGACGGATGCCAGCAAGCTCTTCCTGAACATCGGCGGCTAACGGCGAGCAACTGATCGCCGAACTGGCCAGCAGACAACCGGGCGGCGTATCGGTGCCTGTATAGCTGATCGCAGCACCCTGTAGCAGGCGCCAGGCTGCCTCCCGGGCCGTAGGCGCGTTTTTTATGATCATTTCAGTCGTAACAGGTCCAGAAAGATAAAGGCGAACCGCTTCAAGGAACAGATGCTTCTTATTACCGAATGCCGCGTAGAGGCTTGGCGGCGTCACTCCCATCGCCGCAGTCAAATCGCTCAGCGAGGTTGATTCATAACCATGGCGCCAGAACGTGAGCATAGCCTTACGAAGCGCCTCCGCTCGATTAAATGACAAGGGTCTGCCTATTTTGGGACCTGGTCGATGTTCAAGCTGTTCCATAATGATCACTATAAAACGCTTGACACTCTGGCGCAAAGGCGCATACAGTTATATAGCAATCACTATGAAAACAGCCGACATGTCACTCGTTAACTACCGTACACTTGGCCGTAGCGGCCTGGTAGTCAGCCCTCTTGCCCTCGGAACAATGACGTTTGGTACAACCCGCTGGGGGACGGGAGAGGAGAACTCGCGCACCATCTTCAACAACTACGTGGACGCTGGAGGCAACTTCGTCGATACTGCCGACGTCTATGCCGGCGGCCGAAGCGAGGAGATGGTAGGCGGCTTCATTGAGGAACGCGGCTTGCGGGACGATATCGTCATCGCCACCAAAGCCGGATTCTCGACCGGGAAAGGTCCGCATCGGGGCGGGAATGGAGCAAAACACATTTACGCCGCGCTCGAAGGCTCTTTGCGTCGTCTCCGGACAGAGTACGTGGACCTTTTTTGGCTGCATGTCTGGGATGCCGTGACTCCGGCAGAGGAACTCCTCGAAACGATGGCGGCACTCGTTCGCACCGGCAAGATTCGTTATTGGGGAATGTCTAATTCACCGGCCTGGTACGTCGCAAAACTCGCAACCTTGGCGTCCATCCACGGCATGCCGGGACCGATAGCCTTGCAGTATTTTTATTCACTCGTAAATCGCGACATTGAGGACGAGCATGTCCCTCTGGCGGCGGAATTCGGCATGGGTGTCGTTCCCTGGAGTCCGCTAGCTTATGGATTCTTAACGGGCAAGTATGACCGCTCAACGGTAGAGGCCGCGAGGCCCCGTGCTGGCGGTTTGCCACGCGAAGCCGCGGCGAAGGATGCGCAACGCCCCGAAGGAGACAAGCGCCTGGACGGGCCCAATCCTCTCGGCGACACGCTTTTTACCGAGAAAAACTGGAAGATTGTGAATGAGTTGCGCAGGGTTGCAACCGAGGCAGGCCAAACGCCTGCGCGCGTCGCGCTGGCATGGGTAACAGGAAGGCCCCACATCACCTCTACTTTAATGGGCGTGAGCCGGGCTGAACAGATTCTAGATAACGCCGGCGCACTGGCGTTAGCACTGTCACCGGAACATCGCGCCGCACTCGACGCGGTGAGCGCAAGTGATTCCAGATTGCCCTACGCGCTATTTACACCAACCATGCGGCAGAATGTCGTCTTTGGCAGCAGTGTCAAATCCTGGCAAGAGTGAGCCCGGCTGCAAAACCAGCACTGGGATCTGAGTAGACTCACCATAGTTCGGGGCATAGTATGTATCAAACTCGAAAGATGTTTCTGTATGGTCAGC
>JAABUK010003053.1_pt1 | contig 28850 bp, 37 predicted proteins | sample 5559141 | NCBI WGS metagenome assembly JAABUK01 (sample SAMN10711869, study PRJNA513367) | rock metagenome | isolation source: Antarctica rocks | place: Antarctica: Victoria Land, Pudding Butte nord | collected 2016-01-03
TAATCCTCCATCCACCCAAAAAACCCATCCTCGGCCACCGCAGTCCAAACCGCCAACCCCCCATCCGTAGCTCGATGAAGATTAAAAAGGAGGAGGATACAGTAATGGTATGTCATCTTTGTGGTTTAGGTAAAAGATATAGATTCTGATTCGTAGTGGTAGAAGCCGCGTGAGCGCATATCGGAAGGGGGAAGGGATGGTGTTGGTAGTGGGACTTATATTTTGGCGGGGGGGGATGGTTGCGGTGGGGAGGTCAAGAGGGAGAGAGAGGAGGAAGAAGATGAAGATGGCGAAACGGACACCTGGACGGCGCCCGTGCGCAGCCGGCGAGTGGGGGTGCCGAGCGAGGAGATGAGGAGGCAATTCTGAGGGGGTGAGGTGGGGGGGATTGTGTTTGGGGAGGTGAGGTGGTAGATAGGGAGGGGGGTGTGTATGTATGTGTGGGATTTTTGGGGCGTAGAGGATGGGAGAGGTGTGATTAGGGAGGGAGTAAGCACACGCAATTATGGATGGATGGATGGAAGCAGAGATTGTTTGGTTATAGCAAGTGGTGTATACGGTGTAAATTCGGTGGATAATTTTTTTTTTTGTTGTGGGATTGGGCTTGGGATTGGGATTGTAGGTAGCGATCCATACTCATATATATATTTTTCCAATCAATTACTGGTCCTGATTCTGCTACATCCTCGCCAAACGAAAAGTTGCTCTCGCTTTTTGCCGTACCAAAACAGGTAACAGATAGCATTTCGGCGGCACGGATCAGATTTCGCCGCCGACCGTGCAGGTAGAGTTTTTCATCGTTGGGCTCAGAACGGCTTAGATCTCCCCACAAGACCACAAGTATAATTTCAAAGGTGATGCGTAGATATAAGACTACCTTTTCGAACTGCGGCACCATATTTGATGAACAGTGCGTTTTGATGGCTGCTTTGCATGTAGTATGAGAGATATGAAGATCTTGAACAGTTATTAGTCAATATATGACATAGTCGCTAATTGGGACTCTGAGAGAGAGAGAGAATGAGAGGGTATCGTCTTAAGGGAGGATGAGATGCATATTGCATTTACACAGACTTGAGTGCAGAAATGTTATTGGTATGAGCAGATATGATACCAGATGGCTGGACCAGGCAGTGGTGCAGAGGACAGCAACGTTCGGAGTAGATGGTTGGATTGTAGTCATGAAAAATTTGCTAACACCTAGCATGCATGGCTGGATGGAATTCGTATTACCACCGGTGCCCGTAATGAAAGGGGCAGGGTAAGGGACGCAGTCAAAGATGAAGCCAAGGTATATTACAACGCCAGACAACGTGGTCACATTATGTCATGGAATGAACATTTGCCATCCTACCAGAGGAGGCGTCTATGTGATCAAAAAATGAAACGTAGAGGGTATCTCCAGCGCCGCCCCCAATGAGAATAATGTAAGATCGTACGAGAGAGTACAAAATTGCAACATACCACCGTGCAAGAACTGGTCGCGGTGTGCTGTCGGGAAGTTTTAGGATCTCGGGGGGAGATGCATGCTAGCTGGAAGTGCTGGAATCAGATCAGTTCAAGAAAACCCGCCTTGCTATGCACTAGTCGATATTCAAACATCCAGTGAAAATTGTCATGTCGTGTAAATACGTAGTGGGTCGGGAAGGATGATAGACCAGCTATCAAAGAAGCCGCAGCTCCAATGCGAGTCTTCTGAGAGTGAAGCTTCGACCAAATCTGGTCTGTTCGAGGGTATCCAAAAGGCTTGAACAAACGGGTATAGAGTTGCTCCGAATGCACACAGTGCTAGAGATTTCGCCCCAGATTGCTGCAGTACTCCCCAATGGCAAGCCTGATGGTCGACAGGAAATGCGAGAAAGAGGAGCTGAGGTGTTTCAGATCATAGGACTAGAGACCCGACACACTGTCAATTCGGAGCTTTCCTAGTGCTGCAACTGACATATCAAGCGAATTGCGAAAGTGGTGTCGCAATGGCCATGAAACTGGTCGCCTGCTGTGTTTGGGGACGTTGACGTCTCTGACAATGCCAGCATCGACAATTTCGGATTACCTAGCCCCATTGTTGTCCCAGCTTGCTACCCAGTCTGTCTTAATTATTCGAGGGGTGCGGAGATTGCTGAAGCGTTTGACTTTGGCAATGTTGCGAGCTATTTGGGCCAGCGTCGATGGCGCTTCTGTATTCGGTCGAATTTGGCACTGTGACATTAATTGGGTATCGATGTTGGCATCGCCTTCCGCCTCAGTCAGCTGCGACGGCGATACACATTGCTTCTTGCGAGATAGCAGAGAAGACATTCTCCTCCGCTTGTTCGGCCTTTGGGTCATTCGACCTTTAGGTGCAGCAGCTTGGTCCGGCTTCTCAGACTCGGTGAGGTCGGCAGAAACAGATCCACCGCTGAGGGTGTTGCTTTGATGGGAATACGTCACAGCAGAGAAGCTAATCGTTGTGCTCTCTTCGGTGCTCGTGAGGACTGGGGAAGCATACCGAGAAAATAAATCAAGGCCTTCATCTGCTAAGGGTCCAAAGTGAGGAGACTCGAACACCGTCAAATCTGACTGATGTTGGGGTGAAACCTCCAACTTTGGATCATTTGGCGTTGATGCGAAGGCGGTAGATTGAAGGGTCCAACCAGGATTTAGACTCGCATGAGCTTCGGCTTCCCAGTCAACGATTTCCGAGGCGATACCTTCGTCGATGCTGGAGTCGGTGACTGTGGCCAGGGTGGCTTTGTTATCGGATGAAGGCATTAGGTGAGTCGAATGTCCTAACACCTCCAAGAAGGATGCCTCTGCTGGTGGAGGTTCAAAGCCAGGTTCGGGCACCAGGGTTAGGTCCGTGGGCAATGTAACCTGTAACCCACCGAATTGCAATGGAGCAGAGCGATTTGCGAAATTGAAGTCCCCGACGCGTAAGCCTCTTGCGATGTTTTCGATGTCCTCTAAAGACTTGGCGGCGTTGAAGAAGAAGCCATGGAAAAGCAACGGGTGCTCACTGAAGAGCAATGTATCATTCAGAGCCCCAATTTCCTTGCACATCTCGCCCAAATGATCGGTGAGGTCAAACATCAATCTTTTGGTAGGCTCTCTTTGTCGCTTAGCGGAGCAACAAGCTCGGACTTCTTCGAATATAGATGCAAGAAGAGTATTTGCGCTCTGACTCAGCTGACAGATAAAGCCGATCACGAGGTGCGTAGCTGTAGGTTGATCGATGTTATCCGAAAACAACGTACACTGATCTAGGCAACGCAAGATTGTTACGCAATGGCAGAAGCGACGAGAGAGACGCTTGAATAAGGCCAGGTCGTATAGAGGTTTTGGTTCGATCTGGGCTGGCTGAACAGCGACGAGCGCGTCCAGCACGTCGTCAAAGCGGGTACCGTCCCAGCCCTGACGGTAGTCTTCCATCAACTTAGGTACCGTGAAGTCGACCAAGGTGAACTCGAACATCTCCTCATTCGGGGCCGCGATGGAGTTAGGCAGCGGTCGTAGACTCAAGTTTACAGTGACGGATCCGCTCGCAGAGAAGAAACCTTGAGATTGATGGCGCAATGCCAATGCTGCTCTTTGGTAGATGGAATCCAAGTCAAGCAATTGCGGGGTCATGATGGAACCTTTGCAGTGGAAGGTGCTGCCAAGGCAGTTCGTGCATCTGTGGGGGTCATCTCCGAGACACTTCGACTTCTGCTGGAAGCAGAACATGCATGAACGCTGAGACTTATCGGCCTTCTGCTTGGGAATTTCGGGTGTCTCTTGAATGAAGTTCTGATGTCTTGAAGACTGTATCTCCCATAGACGCCTTTGTAAGGTCCTGCTATGTGATGACAGATTATTCCTAGGACCGAGGGAGCTTGTGGAGGAGAGAGGAGTTGTTGTGTAGGATCTCAGAGGCCCCTAAAGTCGCAATGGTCAGTACATTGATCAAGCTCTGGCCATTGAAGGTCCATCTTACCGTTGATGAGCCATAGCTAGAGGCCGGCAGGAAGTGGTAGGACATGGGACTGGCAGAGGAGGTAGGAGTATCCATGTAGGAATGAAGACCGGACTGATACCAATCTCCGACCACTGGAGGCGGTACGAGTGGTGGTGGAAGGTAGTAATCCCTACGTTGACCACCATAGCTTTGCTCATATTGCATCTCGTTCTCGGACGGATGGTAGGATAGCATGGCCGCCACAGTCTATGCCATTTGTGGGTTCCATATGACTATGGTCTATCCCAGAAGACTGAGATGGAATCATACACTTCGGTCTTGAAGAAAAAAGAGGGCGGTTCGAAGCATGGTATGAAAGTTCGAGGAGGCTGAGATAGTGCCAAAGTGACGCACACAGAGGCAATAGTGCCCTCTCGAGAGTCGAAAGGGAGACTGTCGCCATGAAAACAGATGCGAGAAAGGGAAGATGGATAGTACATGAATGCTCTAGAGAGACTGTGACGCCTGTAGAGAGTTGCCAAATATTAAGATTAAGTGACGATGATCAGGGCGCGGAAGGAGACAGCGTAAGCATGAGGGACGAATGAGAAAGCAGGGTCGAGGCCGCTCATGCAGCCCTGGGAGGGTAGGAGAGCAGGTGGGAGCACCGACAAGGCTACAAGTTGCCCTCCAAGACGAGAGCGTTCTCACCTGACACCATCCACCAGCTCATAGTGAGTACGCACGGTACTTAGCAGATCCAATAGTACTTTAGCTTTCCCCTTATCGGCAGATCTACGGCAGGGACCATGGCGTTAGGAAAAGCCTAGATCTGGACTAGCGCGAGCAGCCAGTTCCTCCCGCGTCCCCGTACGCGTCCTCCACGTTATGCATAGAGCAATGGTCATGAGGAGATGCGCTAGCTTGGCAGCGATATCACAGATGACCCACGGAAACTTCCCGAAGAGAGCAATGCCTGCCTGGGCTGCTCAGTAAGCCGCACTTTTCCGCCAGGCTTAAAAGTCGGTACTTACCATCTTTTGCGTCGGAGGCGGAATTTGCAACAGGAATAGATCCAAATGAGCCTATTTTCCAACGTAGTCTACAAGAAAGAGCATGTTCCGCCCAAGAGAGATTGGAGACGATCTCGCATAATCTCTCCGGAGGCTTATAAGATGTCAAAGTCCTCACCTTCTTCGATGAAGCTGTTGCTGCTCCCTCTTTTACGGAACCACTCGCTCCTTTTCTCGGTTTCACTCTTTCCCTTGACTTAGCTCCTCCATCGTATCGTCCCTTTCGTCGAACAGCACTTTCTTTCGTGGCTATCCCTCTCACGTCCAGCAGAAAGTTTGACTTAACCCTGAAAAGCTTCATTGATGGCGTCAGTCCAGCTCTGTGCGTACATTGTATTTCAAGTCTGATCGCGTTGCAGTGGATCCGGCTCTCACAGAGCCAAACATTCGTCGGCCGAAGCAGGTAGAAAAGACAAAGCACAGCTTTCGTATGCTATGTTGGAGTACTTGAAAGACCATGACCAGCACAAGGCCTTTCTGGCTGGAGCACGTTGTGCAAATCCTACCAACTTGAGGGAGAGATTAGCAAAGACGCAAGCCGACTGGGACAATCTTGGGGGCGACAAAGTCCATGTGCACAGTGAGATATCTTCCCACTCCATCAAGTATTGAGTGTCAATATTGACCATGCAGCAGGAAAGCCAAAAGTATGACAGGGTATTGTAGCCGGAGATCAAATACTTGCAATTAGACGTTCAACGTCGGAGTTGGAGTGTCGTATTCATGAGAAGAACGTAGATGGGTCGAGTCCCTGGCAGGACCAGTATCTCAAACGGAGAAATGAACGCGTTAAATTTAGTCGCGAATGGAGGATAGAGAGGTCCGGCATTTCAAGTCTTATTCATTGTTGCTTGGAGGAGTACTCTCAGTACCACTATGTTCAAGAAAAGACCTGCTTTCCCTTCGGTATCATTTTAGATGTTCACGAGTGGAAGAGTATTGAACAGTGACTTACAGTGTATGGATGGTCGTAGCGCACTAGCTCCATAGTGATGGTGAGCTGAATCGGAGATCACATTGCGGATAAATTGATTTTCCAACCGAGTCTAATTTGTGTCATGAATCGAGCCACAACGAATGTCGCACAAGTAGTAGTATGATAGATGTGTTTTCCACGAACGTTAGCCTCCCAAGGTGCTGTTTGTGAGAGTGGCGGAAAGGTGTTAATTAGCTGTAGTGGAAACCCATCGTGATCTGCTGGCCGCGCGCCGCCATGCGATATCTCGAGGCGGCTACAATACCGCAATATATGCTCTTCGTTCTTCCACGCCTTGTTTAGACAGATAAGCCCAGCGTTTGTGGTGGTGCGAACGTTTTTGGCGCACTGATCTCGTATATCCAAAGAGGCGACGGCGTTGCGAGGCGTCCAACATTAGGACCTTTCGAAGGCCTGGAAATGATACGATATACATATAAACTTGAGGAAAGGCACAAAGAAGGCTGGTGTGTCCAGCTGCAGTCTTGATAAACCCTGTTCACGGCATCTCAGGCTTTCAGCGAAGATCGTCTATCGATGATATTCGGCAGCTGGAGGACATCTTGAGAGTACAATGAACGGAGATTATTAAAGAAACGCCTCGTTCAGATATTCCTTATCTGCAGCCTCACTTTGGTCGAGCTTAGCATCAGTTTAGTCAAGGCTGTAGAGAACAATCCAGTGACGCTCACCAGTAAATTAGTAGTGAAGCGTTGACATAGTCTTGGCCACATCGTCATGTGAAAGGTCTTCAAAACCCTGAGTATATGGGTATGCTGACAGAAAAGCGGCGCACTATCATCACCCATAGCCAGGTGGGGGTGACTTAGCTGCAAGCTGAAGGGAAACGAGAGATAGAATAGAGAATACGTCCCATTCGGTGGTCTTGAAATTTGTTTTGTCTTCTCGTGCCTGTACACAACCGTGCTTAGCGCGCACTCGTTGACCTCTAACACTGGAGTCCCAACGCGAGGTAAGCAGCCAGGGAGATTGATATACAACGACGGAAGAGGAGATCGCATGTACCCGCGCATTGTACATGAAATCTTTGGACTTCTCCGCTACCTTGGTCTTAGTGGAGTTCATATATATCCCTGGTAATAAGCATGGTCCGCACCGCAGTCATAGGGAGCCGCGGGAGTTCCTGACGAGCGGAAATTCAGCCAACGCGATAAGATATGACCGCGTTTTTGGACCCCGGAAGGGCCATTACTCATTAACTAGGCTTCTTAGTCGCCTGCTCTAACTCACTCTTTTCCTCTTGTAGCTCCTGCTTCGCTTTCAAGGATCTCTCAACCTGCCACGCTGCACGATTGATTTCCATGGCCAGTTCTGGAATCTCGAGATACTCAGCAATGAGCTCGCCGCTGCTTTGATGAAGTAACATTCGTTCCTGCTTTACGCCGGAATTCTGCTTATTCGTGGGATCGGAGCTAATGCCATGCAGCTCCTGACCGAGATCCCATAGTCTCTTGTCCATGGTGGCCTCAGTATACGCCATGCGTAGTCTCGCTGATGGTGATGTCTTAAGCAGTTTGTTATCCATCAGAAATCTTATGTGTTTCGATCCCCCTTGTGCTATTTGAACGTCAGCGCCGCAACTCAGATTCAAATAGTATCCAATACTGACCTCGCCAATGCGAATACGCACGAAAGCAGAGGTAGAAGAAGGGGAGATTAGGCATACTGTCAAAGGTCGTTAGCGATCAATGTGATGGCAAGCAAGAGCCAGGCAGCGCCTCCCGATTCCTTACACTGGTATCAACCCCAATGGAATCGTCACAGGCATTCCAAGGATGCTCCCCCACAGCCACTTCGAGTGAAACCTCTGCCTTTCATCGCTTCCGTATGTCTTGAGTGCATCCTGCACCCTCTGAGGCTCAAAGAATGCCTCAGGATAATCCAGTCTGATCTCATCTTTACCCTCAATCTCTTCAGTCTTCCGTCTGGCGCTCAATGGTGGTATGCTTTTCAAACCCCATTCTTGGTATGGAAGCCGTTGGAAGAGTGCGTTGCCGTAGGTTGTGACCTTCTTCTGCCAGCCTGAATTCTTCTTCTCCCAGCCAAACCAAAGACTCGAGCCCTTAGTAGTGATCTTGTCAATATATGTAGTCTCTGCGGAGAGTTGCTGATTGAGCCGTTGACAATAGATCAAGCTTTGTCTAGTGGAAATTGGGAGGAGGAAGAGGCGCATCGCAGTCCAATCCCCTAGTGGAATAGGACGGGGATGCTGCTATGAAGTAGCTAAAGCCCCTTTTATGACTTGGTCCTCCGGTGAGAGGGATGAGCGGTGTATAGTAGAAAAGTTGGCAACGTGATGTTGGACGCGTTTTGCGGGCGGAATTGCCAAATCCTCACGTCACTCCGCACCCATAGAAACTCAATCATCAACAGCAATATTTTCGGGTTCCTTTCGCAGAATATCCCTTACGATCATTATGCTTTCTATGCCATCCTTCCGTATCCCTTCATCCACAAGAAGCGCCTGCCAATGGCTGTGATAACCAGAATCGTGCTCTTCACCGTTCCCAGGTCCCGGCAGCCTGCCCGTGACCTCATCCCTACACCATGGTATTTGGAGATGGCACATTCAGATCTAGAGCAGCCAGCTTGCTACGCCCCTCCACCCTTTCGCCCAATCAAACTCTGGATGCAAGTAGGGAAAACGGCGCTCCAGAGCCACCCATGAATGAGAAACACTCCCAAGACACTGGGCGGACTGAGTTCGATCAAACGCAGACCACGTCGTCGGGCGGGAAGACATATCATTCATCCGGCCCAAATGCCGTGGCTCATAATAGAGATGCGCAGAGGATTGTGCGCACGATACCCGGTGAGTAGCCTTCGTCGAAATTTATCAATAGGTCCATATGGGACGGGACCTGCGCAAGGGAGCACGAAAATTTGTATGATCGCGTGCTTTGTGCTATATGTGCTGACAAGTCCGTGTAATTCAGCTTGGGTTCATACTCTGCATGGAGACGAGGAGGAATTGATCGCAGCAGCGCAGTCAATGCCTCTCGTCCCACCTGAACTACAGATTGCTCAACACAACAACACTCCCGCAGCAAAACACGTGTTCAAGCCAGATACTTCACGAGGAAGACTTTACGACCACCAGCGCGAATCGACTCCTCTCATTCCCCATAGCACAGTTGGAGAGACACGATCACGTTGGAAAGCGTTTGCCGAAGCCTCTGCGTACCCGGCTATATCAGCTGGAGGTGGGGAAATCGTTACGGAAGAGTGGCTGGTTCAAAACGGTGCAGATTATTCCCGTCCATGGCTTGCGGGCGATGATGAGAATGGCGACCCCGAAAAAAACCCAATGCGCATGTTTAGAGCGAAGAGGCGGGCGTGGTATGTCAGAGCTCAGCGAACAGTTCTGCGAAACCCTATCGTCCCGATGGTCATACGTATGAATGTCTGGGTTTTCTCAGCGGTGGCTCTTGGGCTAGCGGGCTCGATCCATCACTTGACCGATAGGGACCCTAGCGTCAACTCGACGCCTTCTACAGACATGGCCATCATAGTGGACGTTATCGCCATGGTGTACCTTTTGTATATCACTTACGATGAGTACTCTGGGAAGCCTCTCGGCCTGAGGCCCGCAAGAGCTAAGATGCGGCTCATCTTCCTAGATTTGTTCTTCATCGTTTTCGACTCAGCGAATTTGAGCTTAGCTTTTGAGGCAATAAGAAGCGAAAGCTGCAACGCTGATAGCAGGAATAAGAACGAGTTCTACACGAGTTTGACAAGCCAAATCTGTAGTCGGCAAAAGGGCCTAGCATCGGTTCTGCTGATCGCATTGATTGCCTGGCTCTTGACCTTTGCCATCAGTGTTTTGAGGTGAGATGTTCCGGTACCTAAACTGCTCGTTGCGTAGCTGACGAACTCGACAGGCTTATTGAGCGGGTTACCGGGAGCTAACACGCATGAAGGGGCACTTTTGGATTTGGCGAGGAGTCCAGGATCCGGCGCCACGATACCCAAAGGTTCTTGGATGGCGTATGTCATTGTATGCATGGCGATGGAGGAATAATTAACCTCGTGCGACCCCAAATAGTCTAGAAGTGTGTCTTGCCCTGTGGGAAGACCAATCACTAGGTTGCCAATGATGAACCTCTATTTTCACCTATGAAAGAGCGGATGCAGACTTGAGTATTGATCATAAGAAGATATATGAGAACCGAAACATACCTTAATTTACTCTATACAGGCACATATCCCCCAAACGGAGAATCATCGCAGGACCGAGCAACTTACAACAGTAGTACACCAAGGGCCGAGGACATAACGTTCAAATTGCCCTTCTTCCTGCTTGTCCAAACATGGCCCGACGTTTTAGAAACTACAATTCATCAACTATAATTGACCTCGCATGAATGATAAAAGACAATCTGCCCGTTTTTGCAAGGAAACCGCTCGTCCTTTCGACTGTCTCATCCGAAATACAACGTGCATCAACTTGTGCGCTCTGGTTTGCCTCAGGCTTTTGGAGACGCTACCTCATTCTTCATTGTAGCCACATGGAACAATCTCTTATGCTTGTACAGGGAAGAGAAAACACTGATATGACTAAGGTAGGCCGGCGCTGTCGTAGTAGAGACTTGTCGAAGGTCATTCAGCCAGGCTTTGGATTCGAAGGTATCTAGGGATGTAGTTTTACTCAGTTAGCATGTTAACGACCTTCCTATCTGACGCAAACTGCTCTATCCTGACAATACTTAGCACTGCTTCTACCTATATCTTCGAAAGCTCCCCATATACCTCTTGTATTAGCCATGTGGATTCTTACGAATTTATCTAGGCTTACTTAATCTTGAATATATTTCTTCTCGGGACATCTGTAACCCGGGCATCTTGAAAGTGCTCTTTCAGTCACATTGCTATTTTAACATGTCTTCTACACCCACGTATCGGAGCTACGTTGTGCCAAGGCCTATCAGCATAGTCAATGAAGGACCTCTAGACTTTGAGTGCTGTAATCGGCAAATATCAGTGCGTAGGTTTTTCTTCAGTGTTTGTCAAGTTTTGCCTATGACGTACACCATCGGCATATCCAACCTCAAAGGCGCGTTCTGACTTCTCTTACCCACAACCAACTGCACTATCCAATCTCATGCGCTCGCTGCTCAGTCTTTCCAATCGCATGTCAACAATGACCGCGTCGAAAATACCTCTCACACCTCTGAAAGACCTAAGGGTCTCTTCACACCAAATCCCCGAGTTTGGCCGTCTCCCCAATACTTCCATTCAAAAGAAACCCTTTCTAATTTACCATTCGGCCTTTGACCAGAGTGCTTCTGCATCTTCCATTGAAGTTCACCTCTCGACCATCGGCGTAGTGACTCCACAATGGCGTTACACCATGTTCAAGCAATCTCATTTCCATTCCACAGCTCACGAAGTGCTTTGTGTCGCCCACGGGAAGGCGAGATTGTGCTTTGGGGGCGAGGGTAACCCGAAGAGGATCGAGCCAATCGTCGAGAAGGGGGATGTGATGATTGTGCCGGGTGGTGTGGCACATAGGCTGTTAGATGATATTGAAGGAGGGTTTGAGATGGTGGGAAGCTATGAGGCTGGCAAGAGCTGGGACATGTGCTATGGGAATGAGGGAGAGGAGGAGAAGGTCAAAGGGATTGAGCGATTGGGGTGGTTCAAGAGGGATCCGGTCTATGGTGATCAGGGACCATCTCTAGACGTCTGAGGAGGGTACTGGACCGCGTAGTATGTGTGCAGGTGAACTACTTCATCTGTCAAAGCGTGCCGTATCCGGCTAGCCTGCCCCACGCCGCCGTCCGCTTTCTAAAGTACTACCCATACTTCGTTCTTCGCAACAGGAAAAGTCACGCTCTTCAAGTACAGAAGCTTGTTCGCTAAACAATGCAAGGCTAAGCCTTTTCTGTGATCTTTGAGATGGAACGAGTAGCACAGATTTTGATTCACGGATTTCGACCTGCTCAATGAGTCATAGAAGGCAAAAACCTCAACCTCTACTGGGACTTGCTGCTCTTTTTCACTTTTAGGATCGTATCCCATCCATCCCTCGGCCCCATAATTCCCAAGCACGGTTTTCCATCCTCAATCTGAGGAAAGGAGGCCATTGAACCAAGTTTCTGCTCAGGTAATGCAATGTCGAATCGCTCCAAGACTAATGCTACAAATGTAAGCACTTCTTTCTTGGCTATGAAACGTCCAGGACAATAAGTAGTGCCACCTCCGAAGGGTCTGTAGCTCGAGCTCCTGCTCAATTCCTTGCTGGCAAGGAAACGTTCTGAGTCGAAGACCGCGGCATTAGCACCGAACACCTTATCATCGAAATGGAGTTGGCGATATGGGATCAGAACTTTGGTACCCGCACGGAGGTCCTTCCCGCCAACAGTGAGAGGCTCGAGCACGTTCCGAACTGACATGGATGACGAGGTCATACGGAGGGTTTCGTAGAAAACGGCGTTAATGCGTGAGCATTGTTCGAGCCTATCTGCTAGGTCTCTTGGGGAGGCAGATGAGCGGACTGCGGAGACAGCCTCTGCACGTGTTGCGGCGAACAGAGAAGGATCATGAATTATGTAAGTGAGGAACCAAAAGCAGAGCTTGTATGCATTGCCATTGATCCTAGGCTCTCCAGTAAGCTGATTTGACCATGGAAAATGACGCGAAGAAGGCCTCTGGTAGTGATGTGCAAGGGAGGGTGACTTACACCCAGAAGATCATCATGAGCAAGGCCGCAATATCAGACTCTCCAATCCCTCGAGCTTTCATCTCCGTTTCCAAGGTCTGTATGAGCCAGGTTGCCCCTTGCCGCTGCTCTCTAGGCAGCTTAAAATACGCCTCCATGGCATCCTGTGCGACCTGTTTGGCGACGTACATGTCATTAGACCAAGGCCGGGGAATTCTATATGTCAATTTCCAGCTGTTGTCGTCAAAGTAAAAAAAGCTTTCAAAAAGCTTAGGCTCGAGTTCAATAAGTCGGTTCCCGAAGAAAGCCCTGGTTGCACTGTCTAGCAAAACCTCTCGGGTCCATGCCAAAAGGGATACCGTACGGTCTTCTTGACCGGAGGACATGATAATCTTTGCGGACATAGCGTCCCACTGGAGCGATTTATGGATGTTCCCTAGAAATGAATCCTGTAGGATGTCCAGCTTTTCCCCCGGATGGAGCTGTTGACGGTAGAACGACTCGGAGAGATGGATCAGAGATTTGTGCGAGGGATTTGGCTGGAGGCCCGTCGTTGTTGGGTCTGCCTTATCAGGAATTGCAAACATTGTGCGGACAGCTGTTTTGGAAGAACCGAAATGAAGCATCATGTCTTCGATGTAGTCATCAAATGTGAGTTGCTCGATGTTCTTGTACACAACTGAGACATCCTTCGCGGAAGTCATGATGTAGATCTGGTTGCCAGCCACAGTAAGACTCCACGGCTCTCGGATGTTGCCAAAGTAGAGTCTGCAAAGTCCATAAGTCAGTGAAGCGACTGGGAAAAATTTGATGGACAGCGTCCAACCTGCCATAGGTTAAGGTCTTGTCGGCATCTTTGAAGAATGACACTGCATGACCTTTGGCCGCGGAGAGCACCATCAGCTAGTCCCCTATGCTTTCGTGAGATTTACCTAAGACTACGTCCGCGACCATATGTCAGTGAATCATCGTCTTCAATGTCCGGGAATGATTTACAGGGTATCCAGTATGGTAATTCTCTAGGCTCCCTTGGACGAAGTATTGGCAAGATCGTGAATCTCCAGAGCCTCCATAACAAGAGAACAACAGTGACGACAGCGAGTGCTGAGAGGCTACGTAATGTAGCATGACTCAACCAATGCATTTGGAAAGAGGGACCGATATCCGAATCTTGAGGAAGCATGACAGTCTTTTGTGAGCGTATATAACAACCACAGACTGGCTATTGCAGAAGATCTTCAAGCCAAGGTGATGGCAAGGACTCAAGGTTACATTGAGGGATTTTCCTGAGATGCCTGTGGACCAGCAAACACCGCTTGATGGGGATCAAGCAGCAGAGGGAGGCAGGTAGCCTTTATCGATGTCTCCCTCCCGTCGGCAAGTAGTCCATCCGCTGCTAGTATTTGGGGGACTGTATTTAAATGTAATCTATGCATACAGACTAGTCTAGTCAGTTATGAGTTTCAGGGTAGGGCAATAGTTTCTACAAGCTAAAATTACAGAGTTAGGTGTTAAGGGAGAGAAGCTTCTGAAAATTACGACTGTATTCCCACTAGCGCACTGCCATGGCGGGATTTTTTACATACCGGACACCACAGTACCCCATAACAGCCCCGGTGGACTCAGATTGATAGGGGTATGGATCAGAGCGAAACAGCGCCACCCACTTGCCTACAAGGGCTAAGGCAGTGCAGCGCTAAAGTACATTAGATGATTACCACTAGGTACTTTACCCATCCATACGACTGCATATGCAGTCATCCCCACATCGTCTGCTGCGCCATTCATGTCGCTCTCGCCAGCGCTTCCATTTGCCAGCAACGAATGATGCGAGCCAATCAATGCTGTAGCCAGACTTTCGAGGTTTCAATTAATTGTTGGCATATCTGCTCAAGAGTCAGGGTTCATGCCGTGCCACTACTTAGCCCTGCCAGTGCATCGAGATCTTATGCACAAGGGGAATATAATGGCTGCTGCATTGAAACAAGTCAACTTGTACGCACCGACTGTACGTTTCAATGATCGGCGTTCATGCTGCACTTGATTCTCGGCCAGGGTCCACACTCCTACAGGATGATAAATACCACGCCTGGATTCTGCCTAGGTCATAGCGCAGACTAGCGTGGTAGCCTTGTCTTCGGCGCTTCGCATTCCGCACTGACAGGGCTACTTTCATTGTACTTTATTTCAAACGACCATTGTCGATGGCTAGATATCCACTCCCACAACAGCGCCTGGGACGCTCAACCGTCGCTGATCCTTTACTAAATCATACTAGGTGAAAAACTCATGTACACGAGGCTATAAGATCTCGCTCAGTTGACTGGTTACATGCATCTCGCTGAATATCACATTCAGGACTCAAATCCGAAGCTTTCCATCTTTAGAATCAGGACATCGCTCCCTGAACAGAAGACTAGTGCTTGACCGTGGTACAGTTGCTGAACGCCAATTGAAATTTCGTGATCCAGGTTTTGACTTGGGGTCCGTTCTGATGTCATATGTAAGGATGATGTGCGCCACGGCAATTTTGAGTGCATGGACAGCGTAATAGCGACCTGGACTGTTACCAACATCGTCAGTCTAACATCCAGCAAGATCGCCACAGCGGTTTTAGGGGCAATGATTGAGAACTTACCAGGCTCGTCGACCTAACCCCCAAAGCGGGAATTTCGCGTCACCGTCTGTGTATTTAGAAGTGCTTTTCGTACCACCTTTGCTGACGAAACGATAGCCATCAAAAGTTTCACCTCCGGGATAATTCGTAGGGTCTCGCATGATAGCGCGAAGTGGGACACAGGCAACTTCATCTTTCATGATGTGAACTCCACCGGAGAACGTGAAAGAAGAGAGCGCTTTGCGGCGAACCGAAATCGAATCGGATGGATGCAGGCGAGCAGATTCTTTCAGGAAGCTGTCCAAGAGAGGCAGCTGACCGAAGTCCAAATTGCTCTCGCCTTGTTTCGAATGACGTTGAATCTCGGCTCGTAAAGGTTCGATGTAATCTTCATGTTCACACAAATCATCAAGGGCATAGACAAAGGTGATCGCTAGTTGATGAACAGAAGCAAACCAAAGCCCAAGGACTACTTGAACGATCTTTTCTGGGGACCACGGCTCTCTCCGAGGGTTGGTATCAATGATCCATTGCACGCAGTCCAGCGGTTTCTTCATTGAATTATCAGGGCAAAGGCGTATTGCAAGTCGATCCTTGATCATTGGCACCAGGTGTTCGACCATGACTCTTGAGCCCCTGCTGTTGTGCATCAGGATAGGTGCTACGATAGGAGCAAAAGCCGATGGCAGAAACCTCAGCACCTCGCTTGTGATAAGTAGATCGTCTGGATATTGTAGTGCTGCTGTTATGAATTTTTTGTCGCGCGACAATCTCTCTCCAAAGAAGACTATGCTGTTGGCCGCTCGGATAACATTCTTCGCCATAGGGAAGCTTTTCACGCTGGTCCAGCCTCCTCCGGTTCCACCAGTCCCAATCTCGTCTTTCAACACACAGCAGATTTTCTCTAGCATCATCGATTGAAGATCTGTAAGGTGGCTTGTGAGTACGGTCCGCAAGACCCGTGAGTGTAAGCTTCCGTTGGCACTCATCCGATCTTTGACTTCAAGTCCATACATTGTATACTTCGGTTGAAGCATCTGAGCAAATATCGCATCAGTCAAGTTCTGAGCTTTGCACCATTCCATACGGACTTACATCCTTTGAGACGGCGTGGAGCGAGAGCTTGTCTTCTGGGGCCTCGGTGAGCTCTCTGATATGTGCTTCCGAGGAAACATGGACATAGTAAGTCTCAGGCGTGGGTACTGCAAAGGGAATTCCGTTTCTCTATCATAGAGCAGCTTAGCACCCTAAATTCATGGCTTTAGTGAGGATCTTACTTACGTAATTTTTCATGAGTATCTCTGGAGCATTCTGCAAGTATCGAAAACTGCTGATCCATCTTCCAAATAGTGTAGGCCATTCGATTACAATGAGGCTATTCTGCTTCTGCTTTGGCTCAGAACAGGTGCTTCAAAAAGGCTTTGGATCCTTACACAGTTCCCTCGACTGATCTTCAGGATCTGTCTAAATCTGAATACCATCCAGATGATCATGAGAGCTCCACTCATCAAAGATCTCACGAGTTCTTCTGCTCGAGGAACCAAAGAGTGTTGAGACATCTTGGGGGGAATCGAGAGACTATCGCGACCTTCTCACGGACTGAATGCTGGGCAGCACCATGAGTCTATTTGATATAATGTGGCAACCATGTTGGAAGGCACAGTCATTGCTTTGGATGAGCCGATCCACTCGATCGAGAGTGCACACTTGGTGAGTAGATGGGGCGATGCATAGACAACTCCATTGCTGCCTGCTCTAGTATACCAATCAGGGCTGTGAATGGTGGTGTGGGTCCCTCATCCAAGGGGAAGAGTGCCTGCGCCTGCTGAGCCGTATCGCCGCCGCATTCAAGGCGCTGAAACATGTACTCTGCTTACGTCTTGCTCAGTTTGGGTCTAGACTTGGTGAGAAAACTTGATGATGCATCTCCCCGCCGCTGGATGTAACACCCTGAGCTAGCGTCAGGCAAATTTGTCGCTCGTGGAGGCAGACTATGTTCCTCCCCGGACATTGCATTATTGCCAATGTGGTGGGGTCAGGCGAAAGGAAGGGTGTGCTCGCTCAGCTTAGAATCCGTCCATGCAGGGACTTCAGCCCCACCAAAACTAGGGGGCTTGTTGCGCCTGGCATGGACGGATTCTTGTGTCACCCGCGAGCTTGATTGCTGGTCATGCTGCTAGCCTTTCAAGGCTGTGGCACGGCGACTCAAGTGCAATATGACCTACTTTATGCAAGAGGGTTGGGTCACACTCGACACCTGCATGTGCTATCGTCAATAATTTAAGCGGAAGATGAGGGGCTTATGCCCAAACAGAAAGCAAGGAAACATTATGAAACCGTTCATGCATTGGTAGTGTTTCTATGCCCAAAGAGTTGCAGCCTGGTCTGATCAAAACGAGATACATCGTGGCGATCCACGCTAGCCTCGTTGGTCTGACCTTGGGTATCCGAATGTGCCAGAGGCTCCATCATTGTCCTTGCAATATTGCCCAAGTCGATGTCAACCACAAAGTCGAGCTCGATAGCAAAAGTCATTCAAGCTGGCTTCGTAGATATGGAAACGGGCAACCAAATTGCAGATGGCTCGAGAGAATATCTGAAAGGCTATCGTTTATATTTTCTGCTTATCTCCTTGATGTTCGGAACGATGCTCGTAGCTATTGACAACACTATCATCGGAGTAGCAGTGCCCAAGATCACAACCGACTTCAACGCACTAGGTGATATAGGATGGTATAGTTCAGCATACCTCATCGCTGTCACGGCTTTACAGCCTACATACGGCAAAGTCTACCAAAATTTTGACGTCAAAGCCATATACCTGGCAGCCATTGTCGTGTTCGAAGGTCAGACCTCGGATAATATCCCGTCAACATTCATCTGCTGACTTTCGCGCAGTCGGTTCCGTCGTTTGTGCAGCTGCCCAAAATTCTCCTATGTTCATCATTGGGCGGGCAATCGCTGGTATCGGCGCTGGGGGAATCTTCCAAGGGGCTCTGGGTGCAATTAACCTCGTGGCTCCCTTGCCCAAGAGACCTTTCTATTTCAGTATAGTTGTGAGTGTCTTCGCGCTTGCTGTCTGCATTGGCCCTATCATTGGTGGAGCAATAACCGATCGCGCCAGCTGGAGATGGTGCTTTTGGATGTGAGTCTGCCCTTGCATGTCTTAGGACCAGTTGGAGGCTAAGCTTTACAGGAATTTACCAATTGGGAGCGTTGCATGCATTTTCTCCCTGGTCTTTCTGAAATTCCAAACTCTTCGAAAGACCCAAAAGAAGATATCATTCTGGTCTAAATTGCGAAATATGGACGGAGCCGGAGCCTTGACACTGGTTGGTTGCGTCACATGTCTGTTACTAGCACTGCAATGGGGTGGACAGAAGTATCCTTGGAACTCTGCCAGGATCATCGGACTCTTCGTAGGATTTGTTGGCTTGCTTGTCATCTTTGGATATATACAACGGAGACTAGGCGAGCACGCCACAATTCCGTTACGTATCCTCCGTCAACGGTCAATCTTGATGGGTTGTATCTTTATTGCACTTCTTGATATGACAGCATACACTGTGGGTCAAATGGCGCGTCTTGTACCTACGGAGACACTAACGGAGTCGTTAGTATGCATACTACATGCCGTTCTATTTCCAAGGCGTTCAGGACACATCTGCGTTGACCAGTGGTATCCGGTTCATGCCACTAGTAATTCCACAGATCACTGCAATCATTGTATCAGGCGCTGTCGTCTCGAAATTTGGGTTCTATGTGAGCCATGCTTCTCCCCCCTCTTGGCCGCATCTGACCTTAGCCTACGAAGGTCGTCTTCATGGCCGTTGGATCAGTATTTACAGCTGTGGGATCTGGACTCATTACACGGATGGGACCGGACACCCCATTGGTCCAGCTTTCATTATTTCTGGTCATTGTTGGTCTCGGGTTGGGGCTTTGCATGCAACAACCATATACTGCTGTGACTTTGGTTCTAAAGTAAGTCATGTCGTTCTGCTTCCCGTGGAGTCTCACTGACATCATTGCAAGATCGGAAGACGTACCAATTGGGAATGGTAAGCGTCCCGGAGTTCATCAAAGTGAGAGACGTCACGCACTGACATAAATGCAGCAATCATGGTGTTCTTACAGCAGCTCGGAGGGTAAGTTTGACGTGAGCTCCAATCCTAAGTCTCGGTTCTGATGCAGTGGCTGTAGCGCCATCGCAGTGCCCATCGGTGAAACGATCTTCCTCAATGTGATATTGCAAGAGGCTCCAACGAAAACCCCGGATATACCTCCACGTGATATTATCACAGGAGGAAGTACTAAACTCAAACTCTTGGCACCAAACATTTTTGTCCTTCGTGCGCTTCACTCACTGTACTCGATGGCTATCTCCCGTACATTCATATTAGCTACGGTAACCGCTGCAGTAGCTTTGCCCTTTGCCATGCGGATGGACTGGAAAATTCCAAGAAAGCGCTCAGTGGATGGGACATCGGAAACGGAATCCATGCGTAATCTGGTACTGATAGAGCCTGGAAGTGCTGAAGATACCAAAGCTTCTTCTGATCATATTGGACGAGACGTATAGTTAAGGATGAGTTGGGGAAGCAGGGATCAGCGGGCTATGTTAGACGTGACATGTAGATATAATATGAACGGACATGGAGAATACCTACTTTGGTGTGACTGTGACCCATTGCCAATTGTAGTCTAAAGCTAGCATGGGAGACGAATGCATAACCAATGAACTATCAAAGATTCTCTAACAACAACGAGACGAACCGAGTGAAAGCGTGAACGGAGCCCAGATATGTTGGATTCCCCAAAAATTGACAGTCCCCAACGTCGAGATTATGACATTCATCCCTCGACAGGTTTTTGCAACTCTCTGCTTTGCCACAGACAATCCGATTGTCTCAGGATAGTCCAACCGATCATAGAAAGGACATGCAGCCTCCCTGTGTACTCATTGAGTGGCGAAGGCGCTCCAACAAATGCAACAGTAAGCAAGAGCGCTCCTCGAGGCCGTATGAAATCAATTGCCAGAGTCCAAGCTTCGTCGTCTTCGGAATTACCGTGATCCGAGTTCGCGCTTGTGGTCTGCACGGTGAAGAAGCGCAAGACATAGAACTGGAACGCCCAGTCTACGGCAAAGAAGATAGCTAGCTGAACGATGGCTTGGCCAGCAGTCGGTAAAGGAAGCGTGGTGGCGACATTGTTGGGAAAGGTGAGAGTGACTGGGTGGTAAGCGACAAAGAGAGGGAATTCGATGGCGTATTCCAGTGTGAAAGCCAAGTAAAGATATGGCGAGCGAGCGAGCTTGGGGGTTGTAGCGCGATGCCGGAAGCTCAGAATCTGATCAATCAGATACAAGATCGACCTTGAAATGAAGATCAAGATGCCTATAAGTTTGGAAATGTCAAGGAGCGAAGACAGAGACAGGGACTAACAAACCTGCTGCAAGATTGTCGTACCCCCACACATGGCACCATTCCGTCCAAATGAGCTCTAGAGGTGCCCTAGCCCTAAGATTGGAAAAGTCCCGGTTAGTGGATCTGCAATCGGATGGGGGACCCTTGATGACAGCAACGTTTGATATGCTTACATTTTGCAATATCGGATCGAGTAACGGAGTATGAGGAATTCCCTTTGTAATTGAGAAGTTGTACCAAGATGTTGATGCTATTTGTTCTCTCCATTGCCAACTCTTGGTGATAAGGCGCAGCTGGACGCTCATTGGTGCGGCTATAACGCTCAAGTATTCTTGTTTATAGCTGTTTCTGCTCAGAGCTGAGTACAAGTCAAAGGAGGAGACACTCTTCATTCGTCGTTGGCCTACCACTTTTGGCTATATGAGGGTAGACTGCGTTCACATGTTTCAGCAAACGAGTAGTAGCTGGTGACCAGCTCTGCTGCTGTGCTCATTCGTCGTTGGAGGCGGACCAGGCAGCAGCCCTTTCATGCAGAAGCGCCAGGAGGGGCTTCTAGCTCACGTTGTCCTTTCCTGGTCAGTCCGCGACATCGCTCAGCTAGCGGGGCTGTTCCATCTAGCTCGATGGGTAGGCATCCACACCATTCCTCTCTCGAACGCCGCAAGGCCACATGAACTGCCTTGCCCACTTGCATGATATCAAACAAATCTGTAGGCATTCCATGATCATCTGGGCTACCTTCCATATTCGATTGTAGAGGTGGGGTCAGCCTTTTATTGACAGGCGCAGCAAATGAACGATGCTGCCATCTTTGATTGGGAGTCAAAGTCTGAAGGCATCGCTCTAACTATGCAACAATGTGGCGGTCTCACGTACCATTTGTTTAGTGTAAGACGCGTTGATGGGCGACATAAAGGAATGGGATCCCAGTAGATGAGGGCGAAACAAGCATACGAGGTTCCGGGGTCAATTATTTACATCACCAAGAATAAAACTGCGAACCCCTTCCAAGACATCCTCGTTCTACACTCTTGCTCCAGGGCTTGAGAGTCTATGCTCCAAGTGGCACCTACTCATTGAAATCTGACCATGTCCCTGGCATACGGAGACTTCCCAGTGGCTCCGCCGCCCAAGGGTCAAAAACCAAATTTCAATGATCCAGGGAATCTCAATACCCTTACCAGAGTTACCATCTCTATCGCGACTGGATTTGTCCTTTTCTTCGTTGCCCTACGAATCTATGCGAGGCTGAATCCTCTCACTCGACTGTCACTAGATGACTGTAAGTACGTCAATGCCTCGATAAAACCTCACTGATCAATGGCAGATGCTTGCTTCTTTGCAACGGTTCGTAAACAGAATCAGCTGTTCAATCCAGGTGAATGCTGACGACGAATCATCCGTAGGCGGGATCACTAGCATACGCTGCTGTTACCCTTGATGGTACTTACCTCCTCCAACGAGTACACAAATTTCTAAAAGTAATCAATAGCACTCAACAAAGGTCTTGGCGCACACCAATGGAATCTGCGAGTCAAGGACTTTACAGACAGTTTTGTCCAGGTATGTTCACATAGCCATACCCCATTTACTTGACTGGGCAGTGCTGAAACTTGCCCTTTAGGAAATTATCTTCTTCACGGCTGGATATCCACCAGCCATCGGCATGGCAAAGCTTTCGCTATTCTTGCTTTACCTTCGTCTCTTCTCTGTCAACAAGACAACGAGATACCTCATTTACTTTGGTATTGTCACCACTAGTCTCTTCTACTTCGCTTCAATGCTGGTTCCCATCATCGCGTGTAGTCCGTGGAACGGAGAGAGCCGTATGGTGGCACTTGGATCCGCCCGTTGTGCTCAGGATAAGCAAGTAGGCTACGTCACGACAGTCTTCAATGTCTTATCAGACTTTTACTTGCTGATTATACCAATCACAATCGTTTCAAAGCTCCAAATGCCTACTCGGAGAAAGATCGGCGTAATCTCTCTGTTCATGTTTGGATTCTTGTGAGTTCTTCCCTCCAAGGCGACCGAGGCCTGTTCCACCTTTGATTGTGAGAATACACTGGCAAGAAACGGGGCTGATTGAAACAAACTCTAGTGGCTGTGTCTGTGGAGCAATCAATTCGTATTATCGTGTCAGATTGCAACAAACCGCCGACATCATGCGCGACACCGTCCCAGTACTCATAACCTCGATTTTTGAAATCAACGTCGGCATCATCGTGGGATGTATGCCACATCTAGCTCCCATGATGCGAAAAGGTGTTCTAAAACTTGCGCACGTTTGCAGTATTAGCAACATCCGGTCATTCCTTACAGAGCACTTACCATTCCTCAGAACCTCCAAGAGACTCACAGATGAGCCCACGGACGATCTTGCGAATAGTCCTGATCTCAGTAGCGACCATAAAGCTTATCTAGAAACGAAGATGCTAGGCAGTGTGGATGGGAAAGGCAAATTTGTGAAGTCTGGAACCTTTCCACAGAGAGGTTGGCTGCAGAAGAGTACCATGAACGGTCAAATGGATGAAGAGCTTGCAACAACAGCTCACCTGGACAGAAAAGTGGCCACGGCTGTGTGAGTAATTGCTGTCAAAGCCGGGGCGCAAGGGTCACCTAGCTCTGGGCGACCTTCTTAGGGTTGCTATCCCTTAAAGCAAGTCCTAAAGCACCCCGGAGATCGACCCTCGAGCATTGATCAAGGGGTAGTACCCTTGTAGTGTGGATAACCGGACGGATTGCTGGGTGATATTCATTGATTAGTCAAAGTGTATGATGATTTGATATATGAAATAACATGAAATACCGCAATGACATCCCCCGGCGGTACGCTCACTGTATTCAGTAAGGCCAGTCACTTTTCAATCCCTTCACCGCCGATCCGTTCAGTATGCATACTATGGTATCCACCAAGTTTAAATATAAGCGTGACAGGGATTATTTTGGAGAGGACATACCAAAACATTCAACTACCTGGATACGTAAAGTAGTACAGATAAGCTGAGCTCCAAACATGAATGACTGTGGCGATGCCGCTAAGCCCGAAGAGTCAGACCTCTACAATGAGTCCTTAAGTAGGGTTAGACGATCAAAGGTCTACCTTGTTCGCTAGAAGCTACTTATACCTTCATAGCTACTAGTCGTCGTCCTTAGCTTTGTAATAATACTTAAGTTTAAAGTATTAACTTAATATAGTTAGTCTATATTAGGATACAAGATATAATAAAGAATACTTAAATTAAGAAGAAGATAAATATTTATTATAGATTTTAGTACTTATACTTATAAGTTATACTTGTAAAATTATATATATATTATTCTTATCTTTAATTTAATAAGTATATTATAAATTAATAATTAAGTTAGGTTTTAATTCTACTATTTAAATATTGAATTATTAAGCCTTTTAGCGTATTACTATTAATAGTATACTAGTATACTATTAATAGTAATAAAGTTAGGTTTTACTTCTAACTTTTAGAATCGAATTACTAAGTATTAGTAGCTTAGTAGGCTTAGTAATTCCTTATAGTTAGTCTAGTATATTATAATACTATATTTTCTAGTATTAATATACCTTATAGATACCGTAGAGTAATATATTAATTTTAGATGGTTTTTAGTATAAACCCTCTATACTCCCTCTGATGCATCCTCCATTGGAGATGTGTCATCCGTCCACGCCGTCTAGCGCGCCTCGACTTTGCCGCCTACGCTTGCCACTTTGGGCCTCAGCCGTCAGGTCCAGTACTGTTGTATGACTGAAAGTTTCCACTGTTCTTATAGCCACAATACCTGGAACACCCTCCAACCTCAGGTCCGCATCAGCCCGTCTTACCCTGGATGGACGAGACATTTCAACAGTGTCGTGGAGGCCATAATTCGCCCAGATTCTCACCGGCCTGAACCATTTCAATCGCGTGGTGCTGCAGCATCTCATTGTCGCTGCAAATAGGGCAACAGACCATCGCCTTGACATTCTGGATGAGCAACACATCCAAACAACATCTACATCTTCCTTTCAAGGATCCTCCTGACCACAACCCTCCTTGTTCCCTCCTTCCACCACAACTCTCGGTTCACGACGACTTCCGTCAAGCCTTCTCATACTTGATTTACCGTCAAGATGCCGATCACCATGCCTCCAGCTCCTAACAAGGACGATCTTGTTGCAACGTGAGTTAGGGCTCTGGAAACAGTGCGAAGATTGCTTCAGCTGACCGCTTTGCCCCTCAGATGGAATTTCCTCGAGACTGGAATCGAGAAGATCATGACAAACCTGAAAGATGGCGTGGATATGGCTACAGTATGTGTCACCATGTGCATTGTAGCGACTCACTAACACTGTGTTTTAGTACATGGGCATTTACACGTGAGTCCACCTGAGGGTTGTGGCACCTGGACATGCTGACCGGCGCTTAGAGCTGTTCATAATTTTTGTACTTCGCAAAAGGCTGTAGCTTCAGGTGGCGGCATTATTGGCGGCAATGCTCACCGTGGAGGTTGGCCCAAACTTGCTATACACTCTTGCTTGAGCACTCCACTGACTGAAACCGTAGCCCATCTTCTTGGCGAGGATCTCTACAAGAACCTCAAGACATATCTTAAGAGTCATCTGGAAATACTACATCAGAGATCAAAAGGCCACGTCGACGAGGCTTTGCTGACCTACTACATCCGAGAATGGGATCGCTATACTACTGCCGCAAAATACACAAATCATCTCTTCCGTTACCTGAATCGGCATTGGGTCCGACGGGAAATAGATGAAGGCAAAAAGGATGTTTACGACGTGTACACTCTACACCTCGTTCAGTGGCGGGAGATTCTCTTTGAGAAGGTTAACAAGAATGTCATGGCTGCTGTTCTGAAGATGGTGGAGAAACAGCGGAATGGCGAAACTATCGAGCAGAGCCAGATCAAGAGTGTGGTCGACTCTTTCGTGTCCTTGGGCTTGGATGAGACCGACAGCACAAAGTCTACACTGGACGTTTATCGATTCCACTTCGAAAAGCCCTTTATAGAAGCTACGACCAAGTACTATGAAAACGAATCGAACCAATTCGTGGCCGAGAATTCAGTGGTTGAGTATATGAAGAAGGCCGAGACTCGTCTGGATGAAGAGAAAGCTCGAGTTGGCCTATATCTCCATCAGGACATCATGAACCCGTTGATGAAGGCCTGTTTAAATGTCCTGGTCACTGGTCATTCTACACTTTTGCGCGACGAATTCCAAGTACTGCTCGACGCCGATAGGCAGGCCGACCTTGCCCGGATGTATCGACTGCTGGCACGGATAACCGATGGTCTTGAGCCGCTCCGGACAAAGTTTGAGGCCCACGTCAGGAAGTCCGGCTTAGCTGCGGTAGAGAAGGTTGCTGTGGAAGGGGAGAATATGGAGCCCAAGACATACGTTGATGCGCTACTCGAAGTACACACTCAATACCAAAAGCTCGTCGACGATGCCTTTGGAGGCGAATCCGAGTTTGTGCGATCTCTCGATAATGCTTGCAAAGAATTTGTCAATCGCAATAAGGTTTGCAAGACAGGCTCTACACGCTCGCCAGAGCTTTTGGCCAAGTATACGGATGCCCTCCTGAAGAAGAGCGCAAAAAGCGCCGAGGAAGCTGACCTTGAAGCGTCCCTTATCCAGGTGATGACAGTTTTCAAATACATCGAGGATAAGGACGTGTTCCAGAAGTTCTACTCGCGAATGCTAGCGAAGCGATTGGTCCATTCGAGCTCGGCATCAGAAGATGCTGAGACTAGCATGATCGGCAAGCTGAAAGAAGCCTGTGGCTTCGAATATACAAACAAGTTGCAACGAATGTTCCAGGATATCCAGATCTCTACAGACCTAAATAGCTCTTTCAAGGAATCTCAGGGGAGATCGTTGAGTGCGGAAGAAGCGAAAGCCAGGGTGGACGCATCGTACCACATCCTTGGAACAGGCTTCTGGCCTCTGACTCCACCCCAAACCAATTTCATCCCTCCCCCGGAGATTGTTACGACATACAACAATTTCCAGAACTTCTACTTTTCAAAGCATAGCGGCCGAAAACTCACTTGGCTGTGGCAGTTGTGCAAGGGTGAGATGAGGGCCAATTACATCAAGAACACCAAGGTTCCTTTCACATTCATGGTCTCTACTTTCCAGATGGCCATTCTTCTTCTCTTCAACGATAGCGACACTGTAACATACGAAGACGCACAAAAAGCTACTGCTCTGTCGGCAGAGTACCTTGATCCTTCGCTCAATGTCTTTGTCAAGGCCAAAGTGCTACTGCCTTCGCCTGACAACGGAAAGGCCGAGCCCGGAACGACATACGCATTGAATTATAACTTCAAGAACAAGAAGATCAAGGTCAATCTCAACATTACTGTCAAGTCGGAGGCGAAGCAAGAGGTTGAAGATACGCATAAGACGATCGAAGAAGATAGAAAGCTACTGATGCAGGTATGTATAGTCGTCAGAACTCAACTGTTGTTATGTGCTAATCTATGTCCAGTCTGCAATCGTTCGTATAATGAAATCTCGCAAGAAGATGAAGCACGTCGTGCTCGTCCAGGAGACAATCTCGCAGATCAAATCCCGCTTCACGCCCAAAGTCCAGGATATCAAAAAGTCCATCGACCAGCTCATCGAGAAGGAGTATCTGGAGCGACTGGAGGAAAATGACGAGCTTGGCTACGTGGCTTGATTGCTGAATCCTGTATCTTCTGTTCCTCACGATTGGTCAACGACATGATTTTCATGGAGAAAACAGGCGTTTTAGCGAACAGGTTAGTGATGCATGCATCGAAAACACTGTTTCTTGATCTTGATGAGGGTTACGGATGCGAAGACTACGTTGATGAAATAGCATTATGCTACGACGTACAGTTTCTATACTGTCGTCGGTCCGGGAGGGAGGTGGGGACTCGTCATCACTTTACCAACGAAGCGCGCTCGGATAGATACCTCCTAGTTAGACCTTGCTTTACCACAGAACAGACGGATGTCATCTAGGAAGTACTTCTATGTGCCGAACATGAATCACATAGTGTTACTCAAAATCCATGAGCAAAAATTTCCCTTTGCCCCAATTCTTCTGAATGCAGGAGTTGGGGACATTTCGACCAGTACAACATACTCAGGATCAGCTCTCTTCATTCAACATCAACCCACTCAGACATGCAGTGCATTACTAAAACCGCTAGCCTCCGATCACACTACCAATCACGGTCAACCATCATTCATGAACCACGATCAAATATCAAGCCCCAAGCATCAAGCATCCAACCTCCCAATCCCATCCCCCCCCTTCTCCTCTTTGACAACCTTCTTCCCACTCAAACTAGCGCTACTATTCCACCGCGCCAACCGCGTCGGACTCTTCTCTCCACTCCCACCAATAGTACTAGTACTAGCACCCACATTCTCAGTCCTTCCCTCCGCCCACCCCTTTTTCTTCTCAGTCGCCCACGCGCCCCAGGATGAGAGGTAGGCGCCTGCTTTTTGGGACGCGGCTTGCACGGATGCCTGCGCGGCAGCCATATCCGGCGCTCTGCCTCCGAACCTCGTTGGTGGTGGTGGTGGTGAGTTTGCTGATGCAGAGCTGTCTCCTCTCGTCGGGCTCGCGGTGCGGCTGTTGGCGGCTTCGGCGCGTTTGCGCTGCGCTTCACGCACAGCTGCGATATCAGCCCATACGTTCGCGAAAGCGGTCGAGACCTTTTTGTGGCCGGTGGCGAGATGTTTGTTCAGGACCTCCTTTGAAGAGGCGAGGCGGTCGTCGAGGTGGAGGGTCTGGATCTGGATGGCGACGCGGCGTTGGATGTCTTCGAAGCTGAGGTTGCCGGACGTGGGGTGGCGCGGTTCGACGATGTCGAAGAGGTGGGAGTCGGTGTGGGTGTTGAAGAGGGCGAAGGAGGAGGTTTGCTGCCAGTGGGTTAGGAAGTCGGGGTTGAAATCTGCGATGGGGTCGCCTTCGATGCCGGGGAGGGGGCCGTGGGTGGTGAGGTAGAGATGGTGTTTTGTGGATGAGAGGAGGGCGAGGAGGTATTCTTCGAATTGGAGGCGGATGAATTCTTCGGAGCCCATGTAGCCTAATGTTCGGGGGCGGGAGGGGTTGAGGGGGTCCCAGGTGTCGATTACGGTTTGGGAGAGGAAGTCGATCCAGC
>JAABUK010003054.1_pt1 | contig 28843 bp, 1 predicted proteins | sample 5559141 | NCBI WGS metagenome assembly JAABUK01 (sample SAMN10711869, study PRJNA513367) | rock metagenome | isolation source: Antarctica rocks | place: Antarctica: Victoria Land, Pudding Butte nord | collected 2016-01-03
TGGCCATGAATGGAATGCGCCATGGCCATGAATGGAATAGGGCCATAGCCATAAGTGGGGCCATGCATGGGGGCCATGTTGGTGGCGCATTCTAAATTTAGGCATTCTCACGAGCCAAAAACATTCTTAGGAGCGCGTTAGATTCTTAGGGGCGCTTATATCGCTCTAGAGTCAAGATATAGTATCACCCCGCTTAAACCAGCTTAACCGGCTCACGAGCGCTTATAGCGCTTAGAGCCTGCCCTATACTTTTATAAATGTATACCCCTAGAGTTATACCGTTATATTCTTTATATTATTATTTAGATTTAGTTATTCTCTAGGTACCTAAAGCCCTTATTTTAAAATCCCTAAAATCAACGCCTCTAAGGATTCGTTTATATTACTCGTAAATAAGCGCTATAGTATATCGGCAAATCTTAAAAGTAAATGTTAGTATATTCTAAGCGTTATTAGCCCTGTTAGAAAACCGTCTACGGGCTTGCGCTAAAACTCTATATTAAATACCGACCCGAGGTTCAGTAGGATTAGTAAATTAGGGGTCCGAGTAGGGTCCTATTAATAAATAGTACTTGCTGTTAGTAGGTTTAGTAACTCGATAAATAATCAGTAACTCAAATATCAGACGAATAGGCCCATTACATGCCCTACAGCATGCGTATTTGCATGCGCATTGGTATGGGCCATAGTATAGGCCATAGTATAGGCCATAGTATGCCCCATGGCATGCGCAATGGCGTGCGCAGCTTGCGCATGCCGTTGAATGGCATGCGAATGGCATGCGCAAAGGTATCCTGAATAGTATGCGATGTGCGCCCCCCGCAGCAGCCCCTAAAACATCAGACGAAAGCCCCCCATGGCATGCGCAATCATGGCATGCGCCAAGGCATGCGCCATGGCATGCGATATGCTATGGTATTCATGTGCGCATACTCCCCGGATGTGCCTGGGTGACGCCCCCGCGAGAATTTTCGCCAAAACTTATTATTCCGGGCCCGGTAGGTCGCTAGCGTTAATAGTCGTCGCTAAGGGTCGCTACCGTTAATGGCGTCGATTATAGAACTTTATTTATTTCAGCCCTATCATAGGGCTGAGCTACTGTTAGTATATTAACGATATATATAAATTACTAAAGTTATTAATCCGGCTGAAATTAACCCGGAGTTATTAAATTTATTAAAAGTAATCTACCTGGACCCTCAATTTACTAAACCTACTAATAGGACGCTAGTAGTCTTATCCGTAAATTAGGGTTACTAATAGGACGCTGCCAGCCCTATCTGCGCGGGCGGTAACTCAGGTTTTAGTAGGAGTTTTTGAGATTTACCGATACTACTTTATTCGTATAGGCGCCTAGCGCTTATAGCTACCCCCTATAATAACATTTCTTATACTATCATCGTCGGGACTTAATTATATCTCGCTTAATAGTAATAATCTACTTATAGTATCGTATTCGCCTATATAGTCTATACGACCATATTTTAACTTATAAATAGTGTATATATATTATATATCAAATAAAATTTTCAAATAACTAGACGGGATTTTTATTATATAGGAGCTATTCACTATAAATACCCGGCGTTCACTTTTCTATAGTAATAGCGTTCGAGCTATATATAGATCCTCTATAGTATATAGTCTTACGTATTCCCATAGGTCTATAAAAATAATCAAGTATTCTTCTATAATTTTAATAATATTCACGAGTGAAAAACGGTTGATATACTACTTAAAACCTATTAAAACCGTTAATCTTTTTAATACTATTTAAAAAACGATTATTTAATCGTTCGAAGAAAATAGCTAGCTACTTAACGTTGAAAATTATTATTCAACAGTTTATTAACGGTTTATTAACGGTTTAGTAACGATTTATCAATCGTTTAAAACTTATAATAACTCTACTAATAAAATATTTAAAGTTTTTAAAGTTTCTTATAGGGCTGAAAACTCGCTTAAATTAAATTATATTAAATATTAACGCTAAGACTTTAAAAAGTGTTTTTTCGAACTTTTCACGAAAAGTATATATATAAAGCTAGTTTTATATAGGCCTAGTATTAAAGGACTTAGAGAATATTTTATAGATTTTTATTTATATTTCGCTACCGCTTAATTACCGTCTATATACCGTTGATAAACGAGAATTGAACCGTTTTTAAACCGTTTTTAAACCGTTCTTAAACCGTTTCATAACTAAAATCATAAACCGTTAATAGTTTTAAGAAGAGAAGTATCGACGTTGATTAATCTTAAAACCGTCGTATAATTAGTATCTATCTAGTTAAGAAACCGTTTAAAAACGGGTTGAAAATAGTTTATAGACGGTTTCTAAACGGTTTCTAAACAGTTTCAAAACCTAGCGAGTAGGTAGGATAGTACTTTAGTTATACTTATTATAATTAGGGTTTATTATATAGAAATTTATTTTAGGAGATATTATAGAGATACTCTCTTTATTTATATAAATACTCTTTAGATCGCTATATAAATACCCTTCCTATATTAAGTTAGTAGCGGTTATTACTATAATAAAATATAGTAAAATTATTTAGACGATGTGGGTATATAATAGTAAAGCTACTACCCTATCCCTAATATCGTTAGCGATAACGACGTTATATATATTTATATTCTAAGTAGGTAGATCTTTAGATATAGTATATAACTAGGTAGTAAAGGGGCGCCTATAATAGAAATACCTTAAATCATTTAAATCCGACGTCTTTTAAAAAAAAACCTGTTTTAGCGTCGTTAAATTACTAAGCTAATTTACTAAAGTTTATTCTTAATATTAACGTACTATATCTACGGCCCTAAAGACCTAGTAATATTATTGCCCTAGCTAGAGCTAACGCTATTATTAATATTAATATAATAAAGGTACCTCGCCGTAGGTCTATCACTATCGTTACGGTAAGATAAATTAATTCGGGGAAGTATTTTTCTTAAAAGGGAGAAATAACGACGCGACGGTACTATTTACTAGTAGTAGATATATTAATAGTTACGGTAACTACCGCTATTAACCTAATATAGGGGGGGTATCTATATAGCGATCTAAAGAGTATTTATATAAATAAAAAGGGTATCTCTATAATACCTCTCTTTATTTTTCTTTATTTATAGTAATTAGGGCTACCTCCCTAAAAGTATATATACCGGTACTATAAAAAATATAGGATTACGTATATAGTATCTAGAATATAGTATAAAGATTCTTTAGCCCTATAAAATAAAGCTAGATTAAATATATCTAAAACGATATAAACGATACTTAAAAATCAGCGATTACGATATCCGTTTATTAAAATTATTTAGTATAATTATTTATATCCTTAATAATATTATTACTTAAGGATATAATATATAACTAGTATATTAATTTAATATAAATGTTAAAGTTTTTAAGTTTAAAGTTTTTTATAACCCGATTCAAGATTTCGTTTAATTAAATTAAATCTTTAACGTCTTAACGGCCGGTATATCCAAGTCGGTTTTAGATAAAATATATATTTTTGTATTAATTACGGAGCTTAGATATTTCGGCCGGAGGTTATTAAAGATAAAGAAATCGGTAATACCCTTAAGTTATTTAAAGTACTACTCTAAGGTATTAAAAATTATAATCGACATAAAGGGGAAACTACTAGTAGAAACCGATAAAGTTATCATATCTACTATAATAGGAGTATACCTAGTAATTTAAAAGTCGATAATATTAAGGATAAATCAAATAATAATAAAGATAAAGATAATAAAGATAAGAATATTATAGATGTCCTAGGTCTAGTTCTAGCTCTAAAAATAAAAAATTTAATATTATTTAATAATATAAATAATCTAATATTAATACCTAAATTAAAGTCTTCTAATAGAAGGTCTTCGGGGTTTTAATAATCGCTATCGCGGTCGTTATTATTATCGAAAATAATAGGATTAGCCCTAAGGTATTAAATAGAATAATAGAAATATATATACGTAAAGCGACGATAAGCTTTAACGACTAGGTTAAAATAAAAGATTAAATAAAGACTAAACGAGTTAGGATAAATTTAATATAATTTAAGTAGATATAGGACTTATTATTTTATTAATAGCGGGATTTATAATTATTATATAAGTATTTATCCCTAAAGGATAACGACTAATAATAACGAGTAATTACGGGGAAATAGTATAATTAATAGAGTTAATACCCTAAATAACCGGTTTACTACTAGATATAGGTCTTTTCTAAGTATTTTTAATATAACTAATAATATTAATATCTTAAATAATTATTTTTTAATCTAATATAAATATTTTCTAGGCGCTCCTAGCGTGATAATAATAATAAATCATTAAGATCGATAAGATAGATAGGATCTATAGGGATCGATAGTAAATCTAAGAATTAAATAATCTTTTTAAAATTTAAAAGGAGGTTACTCTTAGTAATCTTTATAAAGTCGGAGTTAAAGGTAGCTCCGGTAAATAAGATCGGGAGATAAAAATTAATAAAAAGTACCGTTAACATCAATAAGACTAATATAGGCCCTGCTTTAATAAAAATAATATTTAGAGAATTCATACTATCGTCGTTAATAATAGTAAATCTCTATTTAGTATTAACGTTTTTTCTATAAATAGGCGTTATTCTAGGGACTAGTTAACGGGTAAAGTCCTAATTAATCGTAAAAAAGATAATTTATAATTTAGTTTATTCGTTATAATTTTTTACTAGATTTTATATTATATACCCCGGCGACTAGTAACTATCGTTTAATAAATTTACTTATTATTTAAAGATTATAGTAGATCGTATATTATAATATAGTAGTCGTTAAGCTCCGTAGGAGTAAATTAGATTATAAATACTACTATTAATTATACTATAGATAGGTAGGTATACTAGTTAGATATAAAGTATTTATATTTTAAAACGGTCGTTATATAACCCGGGCTCATAACCTATTAAAATTATAAAAGAATATTTAATTATTCTATAGAACTATAGGTATACGTAAGACTATATATAATAAAGAATCTGTATATAGATCCTAGATCACGTGACCAAGTCACGTAATATACTAAGCCTTAATATATTTTAATAGATTGAAGGTCTGCGTGGGAGAGCTAATTTTAATCCTAAAAATAATTTTATAACCCTATAAGGTAACGCTAGTAAAAATCTAATTAAAAATTCGGAATTTACGCTAAATATAGACTTAGGAGTATATCTATATCTCTATATAGAGGCCCTAGTCTAGATGTTATTAAAAGTTAAAATTAAAATAAAAAGTTATAGAATCGTTGTAGAATCGTTAATTAATCGGTGTATAATATACTTAGAGTACGGGATATAAATAGATACGTATTTCTAGTATTTTATAAATTTTCGGTATAAAATATTGAGAAATCGGGGTTTCCTAAATTACTAATATTCTTACGTCGATTATAATTTTTAATACTTTAGAGTAGTACCCTTAATAATTTAAGAATATTATTAATTTACTTATCCTTAATAACCTCCGGCCGGAAAATCTAAGCCTCGTAATTAATATAAAAGTATATATAGTGATCCGAAATCAACTCGGATATACCGGCCGTTAAAATATTAAAGATTTAATTTAATTAAATAAAATTTTAGATCGGGTTACGGAAAACTTTAAATCTAAAAACTCTAATATTTATACTAAATTGTATACTAGCTATATATAATATTCTTAAATTATAATATTATTAAGGATATAACTAATTATACTAAACAATTTTAGTAAACGAATATTATAATTATTAATTTTAAGGTATTATTAAAGCTATTTTAAATATATTTAATCTAGCTTTATTTAATAAAAATAAGGGATCTCTATACTGTATTCTTAACATTATATACGTAATCCTATATCTTTTACGGTATTAGTATATATATCTTTAAAGAGATAACTTAACCCTAGTTACTATAAATAAAGAAAAACGAATACTATCCTACTTACTCGCTAGGTTTTGAAACCGTTTTTGAATCGGGTTTTAACCGTTTTTAAACGGTTTCTTAACTAGATAATTACTAATTATACGACAGTTTTAAAATTAATTAACGTCAATACTTCTCTTCTTAAAACTATTAACGGTTTAAGGTTTTAGTTATAAAACGGTTTAAAAACAGTTTAATTCTCGTTTATTAACGGTATATAGACGTTAATTAGAAATAGAAATAGAATCTATAAAATATTCTCTAAGTCCTTTAATACTAGGTATATATAAAACTAGTTTTTCTATATATACTTTTCGTGAAAAGTTAGAAAAAACACTTCAAAAGTCTTAGCGTTAATATTTAATATAATATAGACTAAGCGAGTTTTCAGCCCTATAAGGAACCTTAAAAGTTTTAATAATTTTATTAATAGGGTTATTATAAGTTTTTAAATAGTTAATAAACTATTAATAAACTATTAATAAACCGTTAATAAACGGATGAATAATAATTTTCAACGTTGAGTAACTAGCTATTTTCTTCGAACGATTAAATAACTATTACTTAACTAGTATTAAAAAGATTAACGGTTTTAATATATTTCAAGCGGTATATTAAATAATTTTTACACCGTGAATATACTATTCAATACTTATACCGTTAAAATACCGTTAAAATATCGGAAGGAAACTAGATTAATATAGACAAATAACGAGATAAAAACTTTTTAGAAGGCCTTTGTTGAACTATAGTAGGTAGAAATACTTCTTGATTAATTATCTATAGAGGATAAGAGCGAATATGCGTATAAGACCCTGATACCAAATATTACTAAGTATTTATTTACTAAACAATTACTAAGTAGTCCTATACTCCTATATTCTAATACTCCTACTCGAACCAAATTCTTTATTAAGAAGTCTCTAAGATAGCCCCGTATTCCCTTTATTTTAGGGTCGTTATAATAAACTATAAAGACCGAAACTATAGTTTATAGGGGCTAAGTTATAGGCCTAAGTTATAATTAGTAGAGGCTAAGCTATAGGGTTAAACTACGTCGGTAGGGGCTAAGGGAGTAAAATTCAGTTTTTTAATCAAACACGGTATTTTAAAAAAATTATTTGATAGTTAACCTATACACGCCAAATTTAGGTAGTAACTAGGTCGGAATATTAATAAGCGATATAAATACTATAAGAAAATTATTAGAAATAGTCGGATATTATAGGGTTCTACGGGGAAGTGATTATTAAGAGTATAAAGACCGCCTAGGATACTACGGGGACCGCGTTAAATATTATAGGTATAATAATATATAACTATAACGGATATTTAGGGGATATTCTAGCGACGTATATATTTATTAATAAGGGTTATAGGAGGGCTAAATAAGAATAATAAATTATAAGGCGACTTTATTGTCGCCGTATATGACCTAAAAGTACCTAGAGCGAGTTAGGATATACCGCTATATATACGGACGTGATTTAACTAAAACTTAAAGAGTATACTTTATAAAAGCCTTAAATAAGACCTTAAAGATTTAACGGTAATTTATAAAGTAGTTGTTAATTAGTATTAAATTATATATTAATTTTTAATTTACGGGGAAGGCGCTAAGTATACATTAAGTTTTAAATACAGCTCTTCGGGTACACCCGTAGAGTCGTATTTTTTATATATAAAGACTTAAAAATCCTTTTATAAAAGTATTAATAGATTTTTATATAAATTATTAAAGACCTAAAGTAACTTAAAAAATATCGAATTTAATTTTAGGAAGGGCTTTAGTAAGTTTATTAACGATTTAATCTATTATAAAGATATAACGGAATTTAATTTCGCCCGATACGATCTTTTCGCGTTAGAAGTAGTACTATAGGTTAATATATTTAGTATAATTATAATCTTAAGGGTTCTTAGCTAGGGCTATAGTACCCTAGTTATTATAAAAGATAACTATAATAAGCGCGAAGTATATAGGTATCGCTAAAAAGGTAATAAATATATACGATATATTAACGAGTAGTATTAATATATAATCTTTGGATTTCCCCCTAGTATAGGGTATAGGGGTAATAAATACTAATTATTTTAATAACCGTTTAAGCTAAATAACTTCCCTAATAATTTACGTTTAACTAGTATATTCGGCTTTATAAGATAATAGTATAATAATTAATTAGCGCTTAAATTACTAGTTAATAATTATACTACCGAGATTAAATGTATAGCTAGAGGTAGAGCGTCGCGTATTATAATCGCTAGCCTAATTAATATTAATATAGCCCTCTAATAAAGCGAGTTAACCCTAGAATATAAATTTTAGGTATAATATACTATATAGGTAACGGAATATACGTTTAATTATAACCTAATAGGTCTTATCGGGGTTAAAAGTATAACGACTTATTATTAATACCGCGAAGGCGATATTAAGTTATATATTTATTATTAAATAATCTAATAACTAATTAGTATATAATTAAAGAGGTAGGTTTAGCCTAGTAGCCCTTATCTATAAAGATAAATCTAATTATTAGGTCTATTAGAACTTTTATAGCCTTAGCTTTAAATATATTTTATATATTATAATCTTCAAATACCCTTTCTAGGTAAATCTTTTAATTAAAAGATAACGTATAATTAAGGCGACCGCGCGATTTTAAGGCCTAAGTAATAAGTAATAGGCCCGAGATTAGTTATTTTATATTTATCGCTTAGTTACTATTTAAGCTAAATAATAACGGCCTTCTTAATATTAATAATTAATATATTATCGATATATAGGGTAATAATTAGATAGGTATTATAATTAAAGAAGATATTAAAATCCGTATTTAGGGGTATAAAACCTAGCTTAACGAGAAAGATTATAAAAGTAGTATGTTATACTTAAAAGGATTATTTAAATCTATATAAAGTATGTTTTAATAGGTATATATAACCTAAACTATTACTAAAACCGGTAGGTTATTCGATATAAATCTTATCGTTATTAATCTCGTTATAGAGAAATATAGTTTATACGTCTATTTATTCGAGCTCTAGGTCGAATACCGTAATAATAATAAATAATACTTTATAGCTTATAGGCTTAACTATAAAGATAAATATCTTATTAAAATTAATTCCTTAGTATTATTTAAAGTTATATATAACCTAGCGGGCTTTATAGCGAGTTATCTCGCTAATACTATTATATTTAAATTTATAGACCTATTTACCGCGAAGGATTTTTCGATTATAGGGTAGGTTAACTAGTATCTAGGTACTATTAATTAGGAGTAAATTAATTTCGGCCTCTATATTAAATTATTAATATATTTTATTTAAAGTATTAATTATAGCTTCTTTATACGTTTTAGATTTATATAATTTATATAATAACGCCTTAATTAATAGTACTATTAGGTCGGGGGAGAAGATAAATTCGCGTAACTCTAAATACCTATTAAGTACCCTTATTAATATTACGGGCGAGGCGGAGGTAGGGGAATATTAGGCCGGATTTATATTATCTAATAAATTAGAGCTTAAGGACTCTAATATTATTACTCGCGATAATATATCGTTTATAATTAATAGTAGTTATAGCGCCTATAGGCTAGGGTTAGGTATATCAATTTTTAACTTTAATAACCGTAGCGAGATAACGTATTTAATTAATCGTTATAAGGGGGCTATAATAAATTTAGAGTTACTACTACTATACCCGCAGTCGTCGATATTTAATTCTATATTAATAGGAGGTTTATATAGGTTTAAGGTACTTTTATATTTTACTATAATATCGCCCCTTAATAAGGAACTATTCTAGAGATCTTATTAACTAGCGGTACCTATATTATAATATATTTATTTCTAGTATAGCGCTCCTTAATTTATTAAACTTAAATAAAATAAAGTATTTTACCCGTAGGTATTAATATTCGATAAAAATAATTACCTTTATACCTAATAAGGGCGCCTTTAATATTACGCTAAATAAATTTCTACTAATTTTTACTTATAATATAGCGGTCCTAATATAAGCCGATTTAATTAATATAACGTAAATATAATAGATTAGGACGTATTCTAGTAGAGCCTTTATAGGGTATAATATTTATTATAATAATAAAAGACCGATTTCGGAGCTAGTTTATAATCGAGATAAGTTTTAAAATTAATATCTTATTAAGGCCGTTATTATTTAATAAGGTGTATACCTTCTAAAGTAAGGTTTAATTAACGCGTTTTAATATATTATTTATTTAGGGGTTCCTAGGGATAAAGTAGCTCTAAACGATACTATATTCGTACTAGTAGTCGGCGAACGCCCTATTAATATATATAGGATCCTTATCGGTATAGAGGTAATAGATACGGTAGTCGCTATATTCTTTAACGGACCTATAACTATAAAAGGCGCTAAATATACTTATTTTATCAGGTATAAAATAATAATAGTTATATTTAAGTTTATTATTAATATAGGTAACTATAAAGCCGAAGTTATAAACCCTAAAATTAATGATATTACTATAAATAACGTCGTATTCGAAACGATTTTTTCGTAGGCTACGTTTATACGAATAAACGTATATCTTTATAATATTATAGGTTTTATAACCGTAGTCGCCTTTAATCTTTAATAGGTCGATACCGTTAACTATTTTAAATAACTATATTACGTTATCTTTCCCTAAATAACCGAGTCTCTCGTATTATTAAATTAGGGCTTTAGCGTTAATAGTGGCTAGTACTAACTACTATTAATTTATATATAGAATATAGAGGTTATAGAGGTTATAGTCCTATAGGATTATAATAATTTCTTTAAATCCGATAGAGATCTCCCTAGAAATAAAACTTAGGGGGTAATTAACTCGTTAAAGTTTAATATAAGAAATAAGATTAAAACCGCTATTAGGAACGTTATTAACCTTAAGATATTATACGCCTTTATCGCCTAAATATAATAGCCGAATAACGTCGTTATTATATAGCGTTAGGCCGCCCTTAAAGCTACTAATACTATCGGCGCCTTAAAGTTTATTATACTCTATAAAAGTAGAGCGATCGTAGTTAATATAGACGGTAGTACCGGTATTTAAAACCTAGAGTTTAGAAATATTAATTATAATACCTACGAGGGCGTAATAGCGTTTTATATTTCCTAGATTAGAATTACCTTCGGTATTAAACCTCTAGCGCTTATTTAACTTATCGGATTTATTATCCTTACTCTTATTATTTTTGCTTTTATTATTATTACTATTAACTTTAATATTATTATTACCTTTACCGCCGTCTTTACCGCGGTTACCTCGGCCGCGCCGGTTACGGTCGCGCTAGTTATTATAGTTAAGATTATTATATTAAGGTTTATTATAAATAGTATAGTACTATACCCGCCTAATAAAGTTAGCGTAATAAGGGTATAATCGAATAATTCCCTCCTAATTAGGTCTTTAAATACGTTATAATATTAAAATATATATAGTAAATACTAGCTAGTTATAACTAGTACTACTAACCTATAAGTATAATATATTATAAAAACGAGAGATCGCTATATTTAAGGTAGTTTTAATAATATTATTAATATTAAATAAGTCGTAGTCTTTAGCGAACGTTTTATGATAACGTTAGTAATTAAAATTAAAGTTACGGTAGAGTTATTAGATTATAAAGTTCTTATTAAACTTAAGGTAGTTAAAGTTATAAAACTCGTTATAGGCCTTTTAAAACTTACTAGTATAATCGTTAGGATTATTATATTAACTAGTAGTAAATTAATTAAATTTAGTTAATATTTTATATAAGTAGCCGGAGCTATAAAGTTTAAATTCGTTCATAATAATCGTCTAGGCTATAATAGCGACCTTATTATTTTTAATTTTAGCGTAGGTTATAAAAGCGACGGTATAACGGAGGATATTATAAATTATTTTATTATCGGTGAACTACTAATATATAGTATCGATATTATAGTTAGATTTACCTACGTCTAGTTTTAGGGCTATAGTAGGTAGATCTTCGAGGTATTTTTATAAATTTATTATATTAAAGCTATTATATATATCCTACTTTTATTTAATAAAACCTTCTATTAAATTTAAGGTTTCGATTTTAATAAATACCTAAATAACTTTTACGAATATTAATATACTAGCGGTAACCTAGGTATAAGGCCGAATAGTTTAATATTATTAAATAGTTCTAGTATTAATTTAAAGTAACTAGAGCTAGCTAGGGAGTCGGATCGATAGCGGTATATATATATTATATCGACGTCTTTTTTATCGTCGTATATGTATACTTTATTACGGAGGTAGTCGATTATTTATTTAATCTACTATCGGCAAATCTCAAAAGTAAATGTTAATATACTCTAAGCGTTATTAGCCCTATTAGAAAGCCGTCTACGGGTTTACGCTAAAACTCTATATTAAATACCGACCCGAGGTTTAGTAGGATTAGTAAATCGGGGGTCCGGGTAGGGTCCTATTAATAAATAGTATTTACTATTAATAGGTTCAGTAACTCTAGTTTATCGTATATATATATTAGTAACTTTCGTAATATAGGTTTATTATTCTTTATGAACTCTATTAATTACCTAAATTACTAGTTATTATATCTTTAAATATTTTACGAGTATTTAATATTATTTAGGTTTTATAACTCCCTTAGGCCTTTCCTAACCCTAAATTTATCCGATTCGAACGGCTTTAATAGTTCACCTATATACGTAGTATCGTCCGAGTCGGATAATCTTAGAGTATAAAAGGATTCTTATAACCCGGCGGATTCCTAATAAATATATATACTCGCGCTTATATAAATAAATAACATAGATCTCTTCTTTAAATACTATTATATAGTAGATATAGATCTATTTATTATTATTTATATTAATTATTTAATCGTTACCTAGGATCCTCCCTATATATAGTATTAACGAATAAATATATTATTTACTCGTTTTTTAACTACCTTTATTTCATCTTCTTATACTTCGCTTTATTATTTATAATTTAATCATTTTTATTTTATAATTATTCTTTATCTTATAGCCTCGCGATAAAGTAGATTTAGTTTAAGAGGGTATAAAGACTTTATAATTATTATACCTTAATCTCGAAATCGTTTTTATCGTTATTAATATTAATCATTTTCGCGTTAAATATATCCTCTTCCTTTTCCCCCGATTAATATTCCTTAACGACCGGGCTACTAGGTATATCTTCGACCTATATATTTAAAATTAGCCGGTAATATTTATAAATTATCTTCTTTATATATACCGAAGTTATATCGCCCGCTATTTACCTTTATTTTTGGGTTATATTATTATTTTTATTAATTAAATTAATAATATCCCCGTCGTATAGCGAGTTAATAGTATTATTATCGGGTAGCGAGTTAATAGTATCTTTTATTTATATTTCTATAATTATTTTTATAAAGTCCGGTTTACTTTTTAGGTCCTTTAGGGATTCTTTAAATAAATTAATTACTAGCTATCGATAGTCCTTACTATATATATTTCTATTATAAATATCTATTATACGACTGTATAATATCTTTATTACGACGCGTACCTTTGTTTCTCTTTATTTATACTACGCTTTTATAACCTATTCGAATATAACTCGAAGATCTATTTATATAAATATTAATATTTATATCTTAGGAGGCTATTTTACCTCTAACTTTATTACCGTCCTATTTTTTAATAATATAATATCTTATTTCATATTCTTTAAATTTATAATAAAGCGCCGTTATTATAAAAATAATTATACTAATAAATAATAGGTTCTATATATTTTCGTAATACTACCTAAGCTTAATACCGCTTACCTTATTATAAAAGAATATATAATATATTATTACTACGATAAACGGCGCTAGGAAGCGACCCTTATACTAAACCTATAAATAATAAACTTCTATTCGAATATAGGAGGTAATAGTATTTATATTATTTTATAAATCCGGAAGAGTAAACTATAGGTCGAATATATAATCCGAGGTATTATTTTCAATCTACTTTACCGTTAGGCCTAGATATTCTATTATTATCTAGACCTAGCTTCGTATCTTCTTTATTATTTAATTTCTAAAGTCGGTTAAATTATTTAGGAGCTACGTTATTATTAGTTATTATTTAATATATAATAAATAGTATATAAAAGTAGAGATTATAATCTTTCGTATTTCTTTAAGAGTAGGGATATCGCTTAAATTATATAACCGGCCTAGAACCTATAACTTTTATATATATCGAAATAAAACTTTCTATTCCTTCTATACTTTAGTTATAAAGTTATTTACGCCTATATAATAGTATTCCGGCTACGGCGTTAGGCTATTAGCGTCGTTATTATTTATAATCTTTAAAAAAAAATAGGCGTAGTAGTATTTATAATATACTAATAAGTTTTAGAGCTTTTATATTCTATTTTATAACGGCGGTGTTTTTTATTCTAAAGGGTCGAAATTAAAGTCTATATAATATTTTTATCGCTTTTATCTTTATATTTAATATCGGATATAATTATAAATATAGAATATAAAGGGGGCGGATATCTAGGCGTAATATATTTAAACTTTAGAATATAATAACTAGGAGAGGATAATAATATCTATTTTATTTTACCCTATTATTACCGTTTATATTATAGACGCGGTTCGTTATTTCTTTACTACCGCTACTCGCTTTATATAACCTATAAAGATTAGTTATTATCGGATTAACCGTTTAGGAGAAATTTATTAATAATATATCTCTTTTCTTAAGGTTCAGCCCCTTTATTAATTTTTATTTATATTCGGTTATAAACCTAATCTCGGTAGCTACCTTTTATTCGGATATTTATACCGGTCGCTTTTTAATTTAGAAAGAGTAACCTTTATCTAGCGATATCTAGCTACTTCGTTACTATATTATTAAGTATATTAATTATATTTGAATATAATACGTCCTTATTATATTATTTATTAAATTTAAAGGATATTTCTTCGTGTTAAAGCCCTTTTAAGGGGCTCCTTTTCTAATCGGAATTTATTCTCCGTATATTAATATACCCGATATATATTCGATAAAAGTCGACGATTTATATCTTTCTTCCGAGGTTATAACTAATTATTAAGGTCGTAAATATTTAATAATAATAATAATCAAGATTACTCCTATTAAATATAATATTAACTCCTATTTATAAAAGGGAGTTAATATAATTTACGGTTATAATATAGTTTTTATTTTAAAAGCCTATTTATTTCGTTTCTTATATAAGAGTTATTAACCGTATATATTTCGTATAATTAAGAAGATATACTTTAATAATAATTATAAATAGGCGGTCCTTTTTAGAGCTAAGGTTATTAGAAGAAGAATATTTATTAATATTAATATTAATTATTATTTTAGAATGGACTACCTAGTTATCTACGGATATATTAATAATATTTTCAAAATTATAATTACTTTTCTTTACGCGTTTTCTTTACTCTTTTATATTACCTCCTTCGTTATTATTATTTTATATACCTTCGTTATAGTTTCCTTAAAGGAATTTAATATATTATTATATTAATAATCGTTTTATCTAGTCGTATATTTAGATATATTTTTTATTTCTTCGCCTTCTTTATAGTTTACCCCTTTATTATAATAGTTTTTATAATAGTTTTCGATTTTTAACTTTTCGCTATTATTAAGATTTACCCGTTATTTATCTACTATATCGAATTGATTTTATTAGAAATCTATGGCGTAAAGTTATTATTTAGTAATAATATATAAAAATTAATAAAGGGATTATTTAGAATCTAGGATAAAAAAAGGGCGAAAATTTTAAAGAGAAATAATTTTTCTTTAACGTATCGTTATTATATTAGTTTAATTATCTTTATTAACTTAATTTAAAGATCCTTAATTAAATCGAATAAAAGTTTACCGAGTCGGCTAAAATCTCGTCGGTACTAGACTCGAAATCTTATTCGAATCAAATTATTATACCTCTAACTCCTTTTACCTCTTTTTTATACTATAAAATAATTTACCTACGATATAATATCTTTAAATTATCCTTATTTTTATTTTTCAATTTATTAAAGTTCTTTTTTCTTTTATTACCTCGACGAATATATACTAGGTTTATTAAGGGGATCGATTTAAATTATATTTTAAATACTATTTATTAAAGCGAATATTAACGATTATATCCGGTAACGGACCCTTTATATACGGTATAATATATTAATAATATATATTATACCGCCGGCTTTCGAGTTATATTAATAGGATATAAAGCTACGCTATTAGACTCGGCGATTAAATTATATCTTCGTATTATTTAATAATAGTTAGAATCTTTATTTTATTTATAATTATTTATATAAAGAGAATCTTTCCTAGCGAATATATTACGAATTAACGGAATACTACTTTATACGGCGCCGGGAGCGTTTTAATAATTTAGAGGAGAGGAATCTAGGTTAAAATAAACGGCGCGAGGTATTAATTAAATCCGATCTTTATAATTTATTAATATAGATATAATAATAAACGGGGGTAGTATCGGGGTAATTATTATAATAAATCTAGAAACTAGAATATAATAATATTAGATATATATAAGAGTAAATAATCTAAAGAAACCTTTTTTCGACTATACCTACTATTTCTTTTTTATTCCTTTTAATTTAAAATATAATTATATTACTAGAAAAGTAGGTTAATATATATAAAAATATTTATAAAGGATTTATATTTAGATAATAATATATTTAGCGTCCTATACTTTTAATAAAATAAAATATAATATAAATAAAGTAGAAGTTAAAGAGAATAAAATATTTATAATTTAATATTAACCGAATAGTATATTTTTTTTTCGGGTTTTACTCGGACTATTTTTTTATTTAATATAATATCCGAGTCGGATACTCTATATACTATAAAATCTATAAATAAATTATATTCGTTATATTATAACGCCTTCTACCGAGAGTTATTTACTAGCGAAGACGAGGTTATAAAGAATATAATTATTTATTTCTCTACCGACCTCTACGTCGTTAATAATTATAATATTATATACTACCTATACCTAGAAGAATTAACGTCTAGTATACCTAGTTAATAAACTATAAATAATTACTAAATATAATAATTAAGTCTACGATAAAAGAACGTAGATATTCTAAAAATAACTACTAGTAACGGGTATTAAATTATAGAAATTATACTAACTAAATTAATATCTAGACCGAATTTAACCTTTATATTAACCTAGTACTATATATAATATATATTTTTAGGGTAATTATTATATATTAATATTAAGGTACCTTATATAATAAATAGGTATAGAAGTAAATATAATATTAAAATCTTTAATTTATATTACTCTTTTTAATCTATTATTTTATCTAGTTATCGGTAATCGTTATCGGCCTATAATATTATACTTATATTAAATATAAGGGGCGGAGCAATAAATTTTATAAAAGAAATAAATATTAAGCCTATAAATCGTAAATTACTCGATTTATAATTTAAAGTCTATTAAAGGAAGGCGTTAATTTTAAGAAAAATAAATTTAATTTATAACTTTTAGTCTAAATAACTCTTATCGTCTAGAATAAAATAGTTATTATATATTTTTTTATTCTTTTAAAATAAGCGCGTAACCCGCCCGTTATATTAGATATCGAAGGATTATATCTAATTTATATCGAGATTAATACTATAAAAGGTATAAATTAAAGTTACTTTAATTCTAAAAATATATTTAATAAATAGGAGAAACCGATTTTATTCTCTTCTATAAATAACTAGATATAATCTTCGTCCCGTCTAATTTAATATACGGATAAATTATATTATAAAGACTCACCGCGGTAGTACTTCTCTAATCTTTATATAAATATTATTACGAGTTTTAATTAAGGCCGAAGGGGATATATAATTAAAGTATTAACCTATACCCCTAAAGCCCTAGTATAACGGCGAGGTAACGAGTTAATTATTAAAAATAAAATCTCGAGTAAATTAAAGCCGGTATTTATTTATAGATTATAGCTTTATATATATCTACGGCCTTATAATTTATAACTCGGCGATAGTAAACTCGTCGAGATAATAAATATAAATATTATTCTTTAGATATTTATTCTACTTTATATATTTCCCTTTAATTTAAAAGATACTATATAATCTTTATTATTATTAATTAATTAATTAATTAATTTATATACCTACTCTAGTAAAACTACTTTACTAATAAGGGAGTTCCGCGAATACTTTTTTATTAGGGCTACTAGCGGCGCCTACTAGCCGTTAAAGAAACCTCGTCGGTTAAAAACTCTAATTTATTAATAATTTATTTCCTCTTTTTACTAGTTAGTAGCCGATAGTTATGATTATTTTAAAATACTATTTATTCTTCCCTCCGTTTCTTTTTTATTTTAGTTTTTTATTTTATTTACTTATCTCGTAGGCCTATAGGCCGCTTTATTATAAATTTATTAAACGATCGATATTTATAGTCCTCCGGCCGGCGGTTTCTTCCTTTTCTTCCTTTTTTTTATAGGTTTAGGTATATCGCTAGGTCCTAACGATAATTTAGATCGTATTAATTATTCTTTAATAAAAGAGAATTAGCCGAGTTATCCCGTTTTTATTATTTACCGCGCGGTTATACGTATATTTTAGGCTTATATTAATATCTTCTTAAAATCGTATATATTTATTTATTTTATTAGCTCCGTTTTATCCCTAGCTAGTTCCGGGTAAAATAATAATATATACTTTATACTCTATTTCCTCTATCTATATTAATAGCTAGCGCTACGGACTATAGGTATCTTTATTCGGTATAAGAATTTATTTAATCCGATTTTACTATATTTTAATTATATTATTATAATGTTTTTAGCCTTCTTTAGTTAATTATAATAATCGAATTAATCCCCGAATAAATCTCCCTTTTAAGCCGGGTTAATAGTTTATATAAGAATTATTATTTTATAACTCTCTTATTTATCTAATTATTATTAACGGGCCTAGTTTTTAATTTTCTAGTCGATAACTTTAATATCCTAATATTTTTCGATATCTTCGATTAGGTTTATTTAATCTTTTCTCCTCTTTATAATTATAGTTACCTTATATTATTTTTTAAATCCTAAAGCGCGAAGTACCTAGGCTTTTTTTTCCGTTAATAATATCGGAGATATTTATTATTACCTATCTCTTCTATATTAGAGTTTATTCTAGATTTATATATTTTTTATAATTATAACTAAATAGGTCCCCCGATTTATTTAATATCGTATTACTAGGCGGTCTAATTAGAGGTCGATTAACGCGATTAACGATTTAGCGTTAAATACTAGAATTAGGGTAACCTTAAATACTTTTAAAACTATTTTAAAATAGTCGTTTTAGATAATTATTAATATCTTTATATATCCCTTTATAGCCTCCGTTATTCCTTTTAATTAATATTATATCGGAGCCGTAAATATTAATATTAATTTAATTATTATATTATATACTATTTTATATTTCGCGAAGGTAGCGCCTTATATCGAACTAACTAGGTACTTTATAGCGCGGCTTTAATTAATCGCCTTAATTTTAATTTAAGTTAGGTATAGTCCTTATTTTAACTTTAAATCGATATATAGTTTTAAAACTTTAATACTCGTTTTAGATTCGATAATTACGTTCCTAAAATTTATCGTTATTTTTATATTAAACTTCTTCGGCGTTCGAGATATATAAACTAGCTCGTACTTTTAGGGGGTAAATAATACTTTATAAATAACTATTTATTTTAGGTAAATATTATAGGCCTAATTTAAATTCGTATAATTCTTTTTTATACTCTCGTTATAAGCGAGTAGATAGATATCGTTTACGAATCCTCCGACCTATATTAATAGGTTTATTTTAATATACTCCTTAATTAATAATATATTAAAGAATAGAAAGAGTATAGGTACAATAGGCGATTTTTATAAAATACCCGTTATTACCTTCTTTATTATACTTATTCTTCCTTTAAATATTATAGATATAGTTTTATCCGATAAAAAGTTTATTATCTAGTTAATAATTAGGCTCGGAATATCTTTTATTCGTAGGTCGTATAATAGCCTTTTATACGAGACGTTATTAAACGCTCTCGTTATATTTAGTAATAGTAGGTTTATTATTTTTCCCCTCTCGTTCCTACTATAATTCTATATAGTATATATTATATCTATAAGAGTCTTTAGCGCGGTTTTTATTAAACGCTTTCGTTTAACCTTTATTTATTATAATAATAATAATTCGTACTCCTCCGTTATATTATTTAACTTTTTAGAGATAACTATTTCTAGCGCTTTACTAAATATATTAAGGAGTATAATAAATTTATATAACTTTAACTCTAAATAATCGTCTTTCTTTAATTTCTTAAAAATTATTATATTAACCTCCTTAAAATACCTCGAGTAGTATCTCTATTTAAGGTAGGCCTAGAATAAATAAATAATAATATTTATTACTTCCGTTTTTATTATAATTTTTAGGAATTAATTTAGGATCTTAATTATTCCTAGTATTTTATCGGTAACTAAGTATTATATTATTTTATATATTTTTATTTTAATTATCTCCTAGTTTATTTTAACGGGCTTTAAGTACTTTATTCCGTCGATATTATTTAAATCTACCGTCCGTAGAGGGGGAAATAATACTCTTTATAAAAAATTTATTTTACTTTTAAAGTCTTTAGTTTTTCTTCTTTTATTATTTTTAATAATTAGGAATTAAAGAAACTTTTTAAAGTAATTATTTTTCTCTTTTTTTTATTTTACGAGTTTTTATACTCCCGTCGACTTTAATAAAATTTTATATATACTCTCCTATTAAGAAAACGTTTTCGTTCTTCGAATTATATATATTCTCTTATTATTTATTATATTTAGGGCCTCCTCCGTTTAGGTATTTCGGCTTTATTTATACTCCTTTATATATTCCTTTACCTTTAATATAATATTAATATAACGGGAGTTTTAATAGGATTTAGTTCTTTAATATAAACAGGCCTATAAGATCGTAAATTTAATAATTTTTCAAAAGCCTCTTATTGTTTTATTTAGGTATTAGTTAATATTTTTTTTACTCTCGAGCTTTAGCCTTTTTAATACCTAATAAAGAGATTTTACGCCTTATTATATTTCTTTTTAAATAATATTATCCTTAATCTTTTTTTAAATATACCGAGTATATAATATTACCCCTTTTTACGCCTACTCGAATTTTATTATTATTAACCTATAATCGGAGTTATAATATAAGTCTTCGCGGATTATAGAGTTATTTATAACCTAATATACTCCTCTTATAAAGAATAATAAATCGATTATATTTTCGTATCCTCGGGCTTTTTATATAATAAACGCTTTTAATAGCCCTAATTTTATTTTTCTCGACTTTATTATTCCTAGGAGATAATTAATTATAATAAAATATATATATCGCCTAGTATTATTTTAGTTAGGGTAATAGAGGTTAAAATTCTTTAAAAAAAAAAATCGTTTTTCTCCGCTAACGCTTCCTTTAATAATAATAATATTAACGGATTATTAATTAAAATATACTATATTAATAATAAATTATATATATTATAAATTTATACTTTTTTATAATAGGGAATTCCTCGACTAGTAGCCTCCTCCTCCTCGACTTTATCTAACCGAGATTCCTTTTTATTTCTTCGCTCGTTTAATATAATCCTTATAAAGTATAGGTTATCTTTATAATAGATTAACTCCTAGCTATTTATATCGATCTTTTTATTTATATAAAAATATATACGGGCCTTTAGGCCTCTTTTATATACTAGGTAGAAATAATTAATACTATCGTTATATAGCGCCTAGGTAATAGGATTCTAACTAGGCTCCTAGATAACTATAATATCGATATTTTTAATTTATTCGTTTTAGAGTAACCCTATTATTAATTTCGACTCCTTTTTAATATTATATTATACGACTTTAAATTAGATACTATAATTTATTATATATTAATATTATATCCGTAAATTCCTCGTCTATTTCTTAGTTATTTAATAGTATTAATTTTAACTAGTTTTTATTTAATTAATCGTATATCGTTATTAAAAAACTATTTAGGACTTAAAGGACTATTTACCTAGGTATTAAATATTAATCTATTATTTTATCTCGGCCTCCCTACTTTCTTAGGTATAATAACCGCGTTTTAAATTTTATTAATTATATTTATTATCGTTTTCCTCTTCTTTATACTTTTAGCCGGTATTAATATAAATCTATTATTAATTAATTATATCTAAGAGCTTAAGGTTATTATCCTCGGTAATACCGCGAACTACCTAAATTTATTCTCTAATCTTTATTAGATTTAATATATCTTCTTTTACTTAATTAGGTATATTTTATTCTAGGATTTATAACGTCTAAAGTAAATTATATAATACTTTTCCTTCGGGCTTTTAATATTATATTCGTACAATTAATAAAATTCTATATATATCCCGTATTTAGGCTAGTTTTTATAAATTAAAGTTATATAATTATACCCCTAATAATTAAAGTACTACCTCGGGTTATTTATTCTCTCTTATCTTTTATATAATAATAGTGATTCGTTTTTTAGGAACCTATCTACTACTAGTCTATTTATTATATCTAGGTCCGGGATTTTAAAAAAGAGTATTAAATATTTCTTCTCGCGACTATATTCGTCTAGCTTAAGGGCGAATATTAATTATTTTATATTTATAATATTTAATCCCGGGTATAACTTATAGTTATCTTTTTTTAATATTTTTATTACCGCTTTTTAATTATTTATATCGACGGCCTCTTTCTTTACACTATATATTATTATTATATAGGTTTATCTTAATACTCTCGCCGAGGGGTTAATATTTTTTATTTATTTAATTCCCTTCTTTAGCTTTTATTTTATCTCTACTATTATATAATATAAAATAAAATCTCTTTTTATTATTTATTTTACCCCGACGATCGACTCTATTACCGGGTAAACTTCGTTCCGGAATATTTTAATTAATTAAAAATTAATTACCTTCCTAAATTATCCCTTAACCTTAGTATTATTTATTTTAATTATTAACTATTTCGCTTTCGCGCTAGTCGTTATTATTAGGGGAGGGGGGTTCGTTTCGGCTATATATTTCGATAGGATAAATATATATCCACGGGTAATATTAACCTAACTCTATATTAATAGCGTAGGTATACTCCTCGCCTTAAATTTCTAAATTTTTTATTTTAATAAATTTATTTAGGCCTTTTAAAGCCTACGCTCTTCTACTAATTTTTATATATAATTAAAGATTATCCTTAGCGCGATCTACGTTAATTATAGCCCGCGGTATATTATTTATTATACCTCCTTATATTCTATATCTTTTATAACTTTTATTATAATTATTATTAATTCTTCTAAAGTTTTTATATCCCCTTTATACCCTCTTATTTAATTACTAGTTTTATTTTATTATTATAATATCTTCGTCGCGTTAAAACGCGTTAGTAGCTTATTTCTTACCCTAGTATTTTAAGTCCTATCTCTAGTACCCCCATTCTCTTTTCTCTTAACTAATTTCGTAACCCTTTAAGATAGTGAAATCCTATTAGCCCAGCTTTCGTCTTATCTTTTTCTTTTCGTATTATCGGTTAATAATAGTTATTAACGCCCTTTTTATTATAATTAGCGAATTAATATATTTCTTTATTATTATTATACCGAGAATTTATAAAGAGCTCGTTATTTATTATTACTAGACCGTAAATTCGAGTATATATTAAAAGGTTTAATATAATACTAGCTATATAAAGTTTATAAACTTTATTAAAATAATTATTAATTATCGATATAAACGGTAGTCTACTAGCCTCTTTAGTAATTAATATAATTTCGCGATACTCCTTTTATATTTCTTTATAGATTCGCGACTACTTTTAGTAATATTCTTTTTATCGAGTATTTATAATTAAATAACGGATCTATTTTATTTAATAATAAAAAAGTTTAATAAACTCGACTATACCCTCGAAAATCTTAATGAAAAATATTCGTTTAATTTCGATAAAATTAAGATTTACCTTTATTTTATTTTTAACCGCTTTTTTTATATCCTTATTTAAGTATATATAAACTAGTAGATTCGTTATCCTTTAATCGGTATCCTCGATTTTAAGAAATACTATATATTAAATAAACGGATTTTAATATTATTATAATTATTTAATTAACCCGATTATAATTATATATTCCTTTAAAATATAAATTTATAGAGTTATAGAAAAGCCCTATATAAAAGATAAATCTTAACGGTATATTAATTTACGCCTTTAATCTAATTCGGATTTCTTAAAACTACTCTTCGGTAATATCTTTAAAACCCGCTCTTCGATTTTTTATTTAATCTTTTAAATAAATTCGGCGGTTTTACTCTCTTTAATTTTAATTTTATAAAACTCGTCTATAAAGATATATCTTATACGGAAGTTATATTTAAGGTTAGTACCCTCGCTATATAACTTTTTTAATTTATATCTTATATAAATAAAAGTTATAAATAATTATCGTACTCTTTTAGCCGAGCTTTATACTCTATTAGGGCTATAATATAATAACTTTATATTTATATAAATAAGTCGCTTATTAATAACGTAATAATATATTTTATTAAAATAGGTATAAAAGTATCTAAATCTTAAAGTCTTAATATTTATATCGATCTATTTAGTTTATTATTTTAATTAATTATTTATAAGTTTTACCTAGATAATAATAAAAACAATATTTATTTTAGGAAAGAGAAGAGTGTCCTTATCTTTATATATATTAAAGTAATCGAAGGTTAATAAATCCGTAAAAGAACGGATCTTTTAATTTATCTATAATTTTATTTTATATAGAGGGTATCTACTATAATAAAGAAAGTCTTTAAAAATTTTAAAAATCTTAAATTCTTTAATAAAGGGAGAATTATATTTATATACCGTACTCTAATATTCGAGAATACGGGAGTAGAAAATTATAACCGTCTAGGTTAACTCGGATATTAATACTATCTAAATTAATAATAATATTAGAAAAAACCTAGAGCTAAATACGAATTTTATTAAAATTGATATTATTATTATTAATAGCCTTTTATAACGGGAAGCCCGCCGCCTTCTTTAATAATATTATATAATTAATAAATATTTAATTTAAGGGCTAGTATCTTATTATCTACTCTTTTTTACGGCTTTAATAATTATATAATATATATATTTATCTATAAACTTATTATCGCTTTTTAATTAAAATAGTTTATTTATAAATATTTATATTATATTCTTTTATTAAGGTCGGTCCTTTTCGTTAATTATAATAAGGCTACGGAGTAGATAAATTATAATCGAATCGAAAAATAAAGGGTAAAGAATTTACGGTGTTTCCCGCTCGTCTTTATTTATAAATATTATATTTATATCTACGACCCTCGCCGTAGTTATTTTCCTTATATTAATATTATATAAGGACGGGTCCCTAGTTTAATACGATTTATTAATAGTTAAATTTTACGTTATTTTTTCCTCCTCTTTATCGCTTAATTTATAGCTCGAAAGATATCTCGATAAAGATTTAAGGTCGCTTAGTTAAAGAAAATAAAAATAAATCTAGTTAATAATATTTTTAGACGGTAGGAGGTAGTATAGGAGGCTTTTTCAAATTTTTAATAAAAAGGTATAAACGCTTTTAATCTAAACGTTTTCTCTTCGCGTAAAAAGACTATAGATTTTTATAATATAATAACCGATCGTCGTCCCGGTATTTTTTATTAATATTAATAATTCTATTAACTAATATCTTAATCGTTAAATAAGACAACTTAATTAATAGAGAGGCCTACGTATAATATAAAGGGGGTATTAAAGACTATTATATTAATATATATTAATTAATATATCCTATAGGTCCTCGTTATATTCGATATTTATATATTCGTTATAAATAGAATACTAGAGTTTATTATAATATAGAATATCCTATTTATCCTAGAAGCGCTTCGATATTAAGATATAGATTATTTTATTATAGTTAAACCGGAATTATACTATTTTATCGTTATTCTTAATATTATCTTTCGCGGTAGTATTAAGCCGAATTTATTTAATCTAATTATCGCGGCTATATAAGATTTTAAAGAGAATTAATTTAGGATCTATAAATGTTTAAGGGGGCGAAAGGCGATTTCTTATATAAAGTTTATTTTCTAAATAATTATCTTCGGTTCTTTAGGCTTTAGAATATAAGGATTTAAATAACTCCTTGGATTCTCGTTTAAAGCCTTAATAGGTCGTAGATTTAATTATTATTTTATTAGGTAAATATATAAATTATTATATTATCTTATTTTTAAATACGGGATTACGATTAAATTAATTAAAATTAATAATAATATTGTTAATAATTTAACGAAAAGTAAAATTAATTTTAATATTATATAGATTTCTATTTTAAATATATATCTTTTATATTCTCTTTCTCTAGTTCTACTCTAACTACTGGGAAGAGATTCGGTATATAATATAAACCGAGCTCGATATTTCTAAGATTTTATTAAAGATTATTTATACCGATTCTAATATAAAAATAAAAATCCGTTAACGTTATAATAAATAATTTATTTACGATAAAGAGCGAGGTTAAAAAAGATATAATTAATTAAAATAAAATTAAAGAGGGTTAAGAAGTAAAGAGTATAAAATATAATTTATAAATAAAGAAGATAAGATATAATTAATAAATTATAAAAATATAGGTTAACTCGAGTACTTAGAAAAGATATCGATAATTTTATAAATTAAGATTCGCTATAGTTCGGGCTAGAGTATCGGCCGAAGTATAATCGAATAAAATTAGATACGCTATTTAATTTATAGCCGTCGAATACGGCGGTAATATAATTAATACCTCGTTATTTATAAAAAGAACCCCCTTCCCATCTTTCTAAAATAATAACGAGCGCGGATTATAATTTATATTTACTATATAATAACTAGTTAAACCGAGTTAGATATATAACTAAAGTACGATTTACTAGTAAGAATAATAACGCGATTAACGGTTTAATTTAGAAGGGTAAATAGGGAGCCGTAATTAACTAATATATATTAAATAGGATAGATATTAACTTTAAATATATAATATACTTAATATTTAACGTTTTATATAAATATACCGATTTACTATATTAGAATTAGCCTAGGCGGGTTTAATATCTAAAATAAAGTATTATATACTTTATATATATACCTTAACGGTAAATAAAATAGGATTTTCGCCTCTTTTATATATTTATAATATAGCCGCTTTAAATTTATAAATATAATTAACTTCGATATTATTATCGCCGATATAATATATAATTTTATTAATAGAGTTATTATAGATTTTATTTTCGCGGAGGACCTCTTTAAATATCCTAAATTCGATTTTATTTAATATAATATTTATTAGAGGCTTCTTCTCCTTTAGGAGTTTAGATACGAAGAAAAGTATATCGGCCGTTATTTAAATTAATTATATATAAAAGTTTATTTCGTTAAAAGTAAAGAGGCGCGCTATATAAAAAAAGTTATCGGTAGAGAGAGATAATATAATATACCGTCTACGGTTACGATAGTAATTATATATATTATTAATCTTTTTAATTATTTTTAATTTATAGCTCTCGAGTTAAAGTTAAAATATTTTAGATATAAAAATAGAGGGAAAGATTTTATCTAGCTATTTTAATATTTTATTAAATTTAGCCTAATTTTTAATACTCTTTAAAAATATATTTATAATATACCTTTATTCTATCTTTTTCTTTAATATTATTCGTATTTCCTTATAGTACGATTATTTAATTATAAGATTACGCGAAATAATCGAGACCGTCTAATTCCTAGGGTTAATATTAATATAGAATTTAATAAAAGATAGGGAGTATCGGCAAATTTTAAAAATAAATATTGATATACTCTAAATATTATTAACTCTATTAGAAAACCGTTTACGGGTTTACGTTAAAACTATATATTAAATACCGACCCGAGGTTTAATAGGATTAGTAAATTAAGGGTCCAGGTAGGGTCCTATTAATAAATAGTATTTATTGTTAATAGGTTTAGTAACTCGATAAATAATTAGTAACTCAAATATTAGACGAATAGGCCTATTATATACCCTATAGTATACGTATTTACATGCGCATTAGTATGCGCCATAGTATAGGTTATAGTATAGGCCATAGTAAGCCCCATGATATACGTAATAGCGTGCGCAAAGGTATCCTGAATATTATCCCGTTTAATTTAATCTATAGATAAACTATACTATAGAGACTCGCCGGGGTAATATTTCTCTAACTATTATATAAATATTAATACGAGTTCATCTATAAAAGTATAAGCGACTCTGAGAATCCTGGTTTACTCGGAGCGCTTAGGCCCGCTCGCGAGCGCTAAAATAATTTAGAGCTAGGTAAGAATTCTTAGGCCCGCTTAGGCCCGCTTAGGCCCGCTTAGGCCCGCTTAGGCCCGCTTAGGCTCGCTTAGGCTCGCTTAGGATTATTTAGGATTCTTAATACCGGCTTAATATTCTCAGGGCCGCTCAGGGCCGCTCAGGGCCGCTTAGGATTATTTATTTACATGGCCATTACTACTACTATAGATATACGCGCATACATGGCCATTACTGCTGCCATAGATACGCGCATACATGGCCCATAGATATGCGCATACATGGCCATTGCTGCTGCC
>JAABUK010003055.1_pt1 | contig 28814 bp, 37 predicted proteins | sample 5559141 | NCBI WGS metagenome assembly JAABUK01 (sample SAMN10711869, study PRJNA513367) | rock metagenome | isolation source: Antarctica rocks | place: Antarctica: Victoria Land, Pudding Butte nord | collected 2016-01-03
TGACAGTGATAGCATCGTTTCGTAGTACAATGAACAAGGTTGCACCCCGTTTCAGAGTACAATGCCGGAGATAAGCACTGGTTGCTTATTGTCGGCGATGTTCGTCGATGTTATCCGAGCTTCAATTTCACGATCGTGACATCGGGCCTTATCACTGGTCGGCGTAGCACCCTGACAGTTTTGAGCATTTGCTGAGTCGTATTATGGGTTTGGTTGATTCATGACACTTCCCCCTTGGGAGAACTATCCCTCTTGCCAGACAAAGATCTTCAATAGAGACATTCCACATTCGGCCAGGCACATACTTGTTGAAAACATGTTTCCACCTTTCTCCACACAAAAATTGGGCACAAGATTGTGCCACATTCGGCGTCACGGCTTCCTCAAGGACAGCCGAGGAGTAACTCCGGGACCTTCGTTTGCCGGATCGTCCACCTCTTCATCAGACGACTTGAACTCGGTACGACCATGAGACACCGAATCTAGCCAGTGTCCTCTTGATCCTCCTCTCACCGATCAAGATACCGCGAACTCAGCTATGCAAATACTCCGAAGATCCGCTGCCAAGAGATCGGTCGAGCTGTCGCAGTACACCAACCAATCCGTCATATTCTCCGCCATTTGAGCGATCCAGCGTCGACATGAAGCGGAACTGGGATCCCAACCCAGTCTCACCCTACAATGGACGGACCCCGGTATCGACCAATGACGACGCAGTATGGGTTCATCTGCCATCCCACCCCTACGCCTCGGCCTACTCGTCCCTTCCCAATCCTTTTACACCCGCCGCTCAGCAGGAATATGATCCGGGCGGGTACGCAGGTCAGGTAGACAAGAAGCCACGAGTGTCAGATCTGGGAGAGGGATCGAGTGGAGGACGGGATGGCGAGAGTGATGGTGATGAGGAGGACGATGAGGATGATGATGAGGATGGCGAGGATGGGGTCGGTGGGAAAGGCACAGGAGGAAGGGGGAAGGGGAAAGGGGGAAAGGGGGCTAGCAAGCAGAAGGTCAAGCTGACGAGGGGTTCGAGGTGGGTGATTCTCGAGCAGCAATAGAACGATAACTGACGGCTCTATTTTTACCCCTCAGAGCCTGCATTGCGTGAGTTCCAAACAGGCGGCTGCGGAGGTGGATGCGGGGTGTACGCTTGACTGATTTAATGGCTCGTGATTGCAGCTGCCGGAAGATCAAGATGCGCTGTATTCCGGATGAGAACCCAGGTGCGCCATGCAAGGTGGGTGCCATTTCCAATGTTTGATCATTCAAGGATATGGAATGTCTTGTTGACAACGCAGAGCGAGACTTTTGGCTGATCAAGTCTCGTAGCGGTGTAAATCCGGTGGCCATGAATGCATCTTTGAGGAATCGAATCGAGGGAAGCGGAGTACGCGGAAGAGTGAAGCGCTCGCCGCAAGGGTTCACAAGATGGACGCGGCATTGAAGGGTATTGGAGCGGTGAGTTGCGAGTTCCCCTGATCGCTCACCTGGAATCGAACCTCTGGTTGTGCTGATGACTGCTTCAAAGGCATTGGGTAATCTTGATCAACCTGCTCTCAACGCCTTCTCCACTGCTCTACATTCCGTCACCAGCGATCCCGACATCATAAACGTCATCACCTCCCACACTTCCGCTTCCGCCGTTCCAACTCTTGCCGTCGCCATGAATCGACTGCCTTACAACGCTCCATCCGACTCCTTTTCTGGACAAAGCTATGACGTGCATGAGGAGTACACGCATGACGCGAACAGATCCCAACCGCCTCTCTCGCCCCGGTTGCACTCCCTTCCCGACAATGTCCTCTCCCCACTTGGCTTACTGGCTGAGGCTAGTCTCCAGAATATCGATTCGAAGAAGCATCATCTTGGACTGTTCGGCTCAAAGTCGGCGCATCGACCGTCGCCATTGAGTCTGGACAGCTCGCGGCTGACGATGCAAGGAGGCGTCGGGAGTGTCAGGGCGTCGAACAATCACCAGATGGCAACCAGTGATATGCGCGGAGGTCAAGGGGGAAAGGAGGATGAGCATGGATATGGAGGTGTCGCATCACAAAACTACTTCCGACCTGGTGAGTCTGCTCCTATGTACGCTGCGTCTGATTCCTGATGCGGACCAGGAGGCACTTCTGTACCGGCAGTTGCGGGTTCTGTCGACGAGAAGGTCAGTCTGATAACTATTCATATCGGACAGCAGCCGAATCGGAGTTGGCAGATTCCCGAACTGCTCACCATCGTCACTCGCGAGGAGATTGACGATCTCTTCGAGGTATTCTTTGCACACAGTAAGCCATCCCATCTTGCGTGGCTCGACCGCTAAGCTCCTACAGTGGGTCCGCATGTCCCCCTCATTTACCGGGAATTTCATACTCCGGACCTCGTTCTACAGCGAAGTCAATTCCTCTGCACTGTGTATGTCTGATCCATCTCCAAGTAGACCCATACTGATCGGAGCTTTTAGGGTCTGCGCCATCGCTGCTCGGTACTACACTAAACGGAACGACCTACTTGCCGATCTCTCAGCCTACGCTAAGCGACTAGCTTTCGAGGTCCCTTCGAGAGGCTACAAGAGTGTTGAGGTGTGTCAGGCGTACTTGCTTTTGTCAGTCTGGACGTTGGGACCGGAGAAGACTTTTGAGCAGGACCGCACCTGGTTGATGCTTGGTACGTTATTTTGGTTACCCCTACTGCGGAGGTGCTAAACATAGGCTGGCGCTAGGAATGGCTATCCGGTGAGTTTCGGCTCAAATGGATCTCCCGCAACCGGAATCTCATTGACAAAATCGTCAGGATGGCGACCGATCTGAACCTGCATCGAAAGAGCATTTTGTCAGGCTTAGATACAGATGAGGGTCGTGCTCGAGATTTGGAGGTGAGTCCTGAGTTTTCTCCTCGCGCTGCTAGCCTTCTGAGACTTTATTACAGATAATCAACCGAGAACGTTGCTGGCTTCACTGCTTCGTCCTTGATCGCTCTTTGTCCGCGCAGATGGGCAAGCCATACACACTCCGGGAAGACTACATCATCCGAAACGCCTGCGAGGCTACATGGCATCAGCAACGCTTCTCATTACCGTCCGACCGGGGTCTCTCCGCATACGTGGTCTTACAGCAGATCATGTCCAGGGCCATCGATTCCATCTACTCATCTACCACGACCATTTCTGGGTTGCGGCAGGATTGTGACTGTGCGTCTCAGTGTAGGGCTGGAATTGCAGCTCATCAATCCGTAGATATGCTCATTGTGCGGTCTGCGCATGAGGAGCTTCGGAGGTGGTTGACGGATGTCAGCGCAAATATAGCAAGTTTGAAAGCGCTCCTGGCGGGTTGTGATGCTGACGGTCCCTGGTGCATAGTGGACCAAGCCACATGGGTAAGTCCCTACAATTGCAAACGATTTCATACCTGATACACATTCCAGCATGAGCCTCGGAACCGGCCAGCAGCAAGAATATGACAGCAGAGCTCAATTCTACTTTGCCTATCACTCGTTGGTGCTCTACTCGTTTGGACTGGAAAACGCCATTGAGGTGATCAATTGACATCGCTAAGGAGGAGTCTGACGCTTGCTTCAGCGGGCGAAGATGGACATCTCGTTCTTCCTTACCAACGTTTATGAGGCTGCAACTGTTGGTCTGAAGCGCCAAGGCGGAGTCCTTAGCTGACGATTTTCCTAGCGCGTCTGCACAGTGGTCAAGGAGGAGTTCTCGCCGAAGGGCTCCTTAGCGTATTTGCCGGACTCTAATTTCGTCATGTGCAGCTATGCGGTGAGCTCCTCACTTCATCCCACCTCGGTCAGCGACTTGGTCCGTGGCTGATAGTATCCTTCGTTCAGTTATTATCCCTCCTGAAGCTACTTAAGCCCGAATTACGGCCATTCCACGATTCGGAAGAGCCCATATTTAGGCTCGTGTCGTATGTTGCCTCACACGCGTAATTTGAAGTCCTTTGACGGCGTCACAGTGAGATGGCCGATATCCTGGAGTCTTGCGCCGCAGACCCATCCCATCAGCCTGCCATTTACGCCGCGTTCATTCGCGAGATCGTCCGCAAGACGCGAGATGACCACGCCGGCTCACCCATACCTGCTACTTCTTCGGTGAACGGCGATCAGGTAGCTCCTCCAGGGCCAATTTACGACCCACAATTGATGGATCAAACCGCGAATTGGCAGCCTGGAGATCTCTTGCCTTCCCAGGAGGGTGCGCAGTTCGCGTTCGTTCCGCAAGGCGGTGACATGATGTGTGTTCTGGCCGACTTCACAATACTCGAATAAGGTGCTGATCACCATTTCTTTAGGATTCTACCTTCTGCGGCCGGGCCTTCCGAATCCCTGCAAAACTCCCCGGCAACCTCTTTCATCCCAAACTTCGGCTCAACAGGAACGCCACAGACTGCCACGGCCTGGGCGGAATACCTTCCGACCTTTATGAGTGCCGATGACTTCGATGGGTGGGATGGAAGTATGCTTCTCCCGGGGTTCGGACGAGGACAGATCACTCTTTCGGGCGGGTTACTGCACAGTCAATACGGAAGCGGGGTCATGTGAGTCAATCATTTTCCATGTTTCATGGAACGCGCTAATGGGTGGCAGGACTCCGGCGCAACATACGCCTACCCAGAGCCGATCACAAAGTCGGACGGGGAGTCGAGCGGGTTCACCTGTGACACACTGACCCCAGGCGAGATCTCCGTGGGGAAGCTCAATGCGGTGGATTCAATGCGAGAGGGGCGGCAATCTTGCTGCAAAATGCCTCAAGGTGTGAGACATAGTGCACTTTCGTCGACGCATGAACCACTCTCTGGTACGTGTTGGGGGACCTCAAATGCCGCTGCCCTTTTCTCAAGCCAAAGACGCGGGCATGCAAGAGAGCCAGAACAATGACTCCCTTGATACGCGGAGTCAATACTGGTGCAAATATGTGAACGAGATTCCTTGGCCTATCGCTGAGCATAACAAACGATCAGCCGCGGTATTGACGTGATTCAACCGAGCCTCCGCAAGGACCTTTGAAACTTGTCACGAAAGTGTCGAAGAAAGGATGGTCCAACCGAAACTCGTTATTTCGGACCGCAGGCCGTCACCCTTGTCTTTGACTGACGCGGTCATACTCATGCTTGTTGACGTCAGCATCCCTCTTCGTAAGGTCGCCGAAAAAGTATGGCGAGTCCACCACCGCCGCCAGGTGTGGCCCCCGGTCAGACAAACTCAGCAACGACCTCGATCTCGACAACGATCTCGAATCCGACGACGTCTATCAATCCCGTCAGTCCCAAAGTTCCTCCCACCAGTAGTAGCCCGGCACCGCAGCATGGGCCAAATGTCACTGCGATTCCCGTGGGATATCCGACCGCTGGCAGCTCGCCGATACCGATCTCACCTCCGGCCAGTGCGGCTTCGCCCCCTCTTCCTCCCACGCCGACGCCTGAGACGAGTATTACCCTGACGAGCTCCTCGATCGCCGCAGCAGTCCAGGTGCCAAGGCGGGTTCTCGTAATTGCACGTATGTTAGTCGCTGATATCTCGTCCATAGCGTCAGTCCCTTCAGCTCTCCCGTCAATCCCGCAGTGCCTCCCCTCCCTGCGACGTCCACCATGACTCAATCTCTCGCCACACCGTCTGTCACAACTCCAATCTTGCCTACGACTTCGACCTCCACATCGTCACTCACTTTTTCCACCTCGTCTTTCTCCTCGACAACGAGCACCCCGCCTGCCTTTATCGCGTCGACAGACACCTCGAGCCTCGAGATGCCTTCCACGTCTTCCATTCCGGATGTGCCGCTCAAGATCTCGTCAACGAGGACGGCGGCCTCTACTATCTCTACATCCGATACTACCTCGTTCGCGGGAGCTGGGCTCTTACTGAACTCCTCATCGGACGATGCCGATCTGTCCAGCACGGACATATCGCCCTCAAGTACTTATACAAAGACATCGTCCGCCTCGTCATCCTACACTAAGACGTCGTCATCTTCATCAATCAACACTACCCGTAAGCATCCGTCCATCTTCCTCCAGATCGTCAGCTTATGATGGGAAGGCTCCTCCTCAACGATATATACTCCGTCTGATGTCGCCCTTATCGACTCCAGCACGAGTTCCGATGAGGAAGCCAATCCCAGCTCTACTGACAGCTCGGCATATACATCTTCAATGAGCTACACATCTGACGGCGTTACCTTGACTGGTGAGGCAGCAGCGGCGGCTCTAGCTGCAGCTGCGACGAACATGTCTTCCGTACCCAGCGGGTCTCCAGCCGATACGAACGGATCCTCTACCACCGAGAGTGGTGGCAGCAAACTGGGCTCGTTCGCCATTATCGGTGGGTAATCCATATCTCCGATCCTAGCACGGCTGATACGCGAAAGGTATTGGGGGTATCCTCGTTTTCTTCGTGCTTGTCTATCTCGCTTGGTACCGATGGGTCAGCCAGTCTCTGCCCCATGATATACTAGGCATTGATGGATAGCAGCGCAAGAAGCGAACCCAAGCTTCATTGGATGATGACCTCCGAGACCCAGACGGACAAAACAAGGGCGAAAAAAACCGTAAGGACGATACTCACAGCATGCACTCAGGCTTCGACTTTATCGATGAATCACCCGTCCGCCGTCGTCATCAAAGCCAGAGTCAGGATCCTTTTGATGACCCGAGGCGTACGGAGTATGGGGAGACTTGGTACCAAGATCCACACGATGACAATTTTACGGAATACCTCGATGACGAACGGACCAGTCAATACCTGAACGACAGGCATCGTCTCACCGACTTTTCCGCGATCGACGGGCCGACCGAACGGTTCTCGAGGCTGGACGATGGCATGACGACAGCATTCGGCGATAACCTCAAGACCGGCGCTAGCGGACTCACCGCCAATATTAGGAACTCTGGTGGAAGCGCGAATACCTTCGCTCCGCCAGTCCCTCCGTCCCGGGGAACCCCTTTCTCAGTGTACGAAGGCGGCATGACGGCGACGAGCGGTGACCATCTCCAGACAGCCGATACTAGCAGGATGTCTCGCACCAATCCGTACGCTGCACCCGGCCGACCCGACAGGCGCAGCATCGCGGTCCCGACCGGAGACAAGCTTCTCTCAAGCTGAATCATTCGACTACCCTAGAATTTACGGAGGCTACGACGCGCCTTCTCGCCCTGGTACGCAGCACGCTCCCCCAACAGCCACACCTTCAAGCTGCTCAGAGACACCGGCGACAAGCAACTTATTTCCCTGGCTGAACAGGGGGCCTACCGATCCGGTCCCACCCGTTCTGCAGATGCCGCCGGACGCTAGAGCTCAGTGGTCTTCACCCCGCGCAGCTGAGCCGGATAGGCCGCCACCTGTACCGGCGATGGCGCGGACCCCGATGGCGGGCCACGGGGACGGTTGGCAGGGTGTCATACCGCAGTTCAGATGACCACGATGACTATATATGTATACTTATGTTGCGCTCTCACTCCTATCCTCACGTCGACCCCCTTACCGCTCATTGTGGAAGTGACATCAGCCCGTCCTCTGAGACGGCATCAACCAGGCAGCTCATACTCAATCCCCTATACCGCACGTTTTGACCTAGTGATGAGACACCTTTGAAGATGACATTCTGTCGGCATGTAAACAATAGCTCGGAGTTCTTCTATGCCCCATTATGCATGCTCTTTCACCATTCTAGCAGCTTGTCCTTTCATACCTGCTTCTGACCTTTCAGCTTTGGCAGGGTGAAACCCGAGGGAATTTTCCTTTGCTGTCTGTTCAATTCCTCCTCAACAATCAGGTATTTCCCGTTGCATTGCATTCCTCAAGCATTACCTCTTACCTAACCGATAACAAAGACACCCTCGCATTTTACTACCATGACCAACACAAGCAAGGAGTCTGATGCCATTCTGCAAAGTTGAGGGTCACAGTGTCTGTGCTCATTGATCAACACCAGTACTGTCACGATCGTGAATTGAAGCTCGGAGGGTCATCCGGCGGAGGGCCCCTCCCACGGATGCGGTAGAGCTCGTCCTTCAGGGCGTCATCCAGGTCCCGCCATAATCTCGCCGAACACCGCCATAACACCGCAATAACATCGCCGAACATCGTCGAACATCGCCGAACATCACCGAAGATAGGCCTGGTAGACGGTGTATAAAAGGGATGGACTTGAGAGTCGGGGAGAACCAGCGATTCGAGATTGTAAAAGTCACTAAAAGTCACTGTCGTTACCTAGCCTACTCATAGCCTCTGCATTTCTAGCCCACGCTACTCGACCGGCACTTGACTCGGCTACACACCCACGCGTGTCCTCGAGTTATTCCAGCCAAGTTCGACCTCGGTAGTCCAACTTTGCCGAAGCTCAGACGACCGTCGCCGATTACAGGAGCTGAGCGTCGGGCCTATTTGCTGGTCGACGTAGCACCGTGATAAGTACCATCTGTATAAGATGTTGCCCGACAGAAGATGATCAATCAAGATGTTTCCAAGACCCAGTTTGACCAAATGGTTGTCGAGATACGTGATGCCGAGTTGTGTTGTATTGTCAATGGGGTTTGGCATTCAATGGGGTGCACCAGACAGTGTAAAGGATTTTGCTTACAGCATTGGACAAATTTGAGAGTCTTGCTACAGTCATCCTGGATGCTGACTCTGCAGAGTTGAGTGAGTTCCGGTCATCGCTGATTGGTACCCGGGGATGTGCCAGCAAAGGTCCACTGACCAGAGGATGAGTACTCAATCTGAAGTCCATAACACAGTGATCTGTACAGGATGGGAGAAGGGATTGGTGCACAACGCTGGGCGGCACGCACACTGGGTTATGTCACGGTGCTCCGATCCGTCTCCGATCAAGTAGCCCGATCACACAACGAACGGACAGGAAGGTACTCAACGAGGACGTCGAGAATCGACTAAGTCGTCAAGACAGGCGGGACGTGGGTCTAAGCGAGGACAAATGAGTGTAGCCGCGTAAACGAGATCGGAGAACCGGACGAGATCGTCTTGGACGTGGAATGGGACAAATGAGATTCAATCGAGGATCACTGGGAAACCTCCTACAAGACGAGGCTAGCTGTGCTATATACTCCTTCTCCGTAAACGTTCAACCAACAAAACGGAGCGAGTGGACGTTCAACCAACAAAACGGAACGAGTGGTGGAAATGGACGTCGACGACGAGTGGCGGTGATACTGTGCCATGACGTGTCATTCCGTGTGCGTGGTGGATGTGGCCGACATGACAGGTTAAGAGCTTGAAGAGACAAGATCTGAGTTGGAGTAGACGAGGTCTGGGCTGGAGAAGACAAGGGACGGGAACAACAAGCCAAGACCATAGTACTGCCAAAGTGCTTGCAAATCAAGACCATTTCAATACCAAACCACCCATTGACAACCCAGCCAAGGAGGCGACACAAGCCACTTGGAGGTCCCAGGCTTCAAATATGGGAGGGCCTCTGACAGGGCTGACAAGGTCCGAACTCTACTCTTCGTACTTGAGTCACAAGGTATGAGCTGTTGGTCGATCTGGTCCTTCGAATGTGAACGGTTCTCCGTTGAATCTGTCAGTATCATCATGTGTCGTAGGCTCATGTGCGCCCGGCGTGCTAGAAGGATAATACAGCTGGAAATTTGAGAAAATTTGCGTTTGCAGTAGCCTTCTCCTACCCTCGACGTGTGAGATATAGCAGCGATTGCCCTTTCATCTGATTCCCCTCGAGCCTCAGTCATCTCCCTCGCTTCCCCCCGCCTCGATCAACGCCCGATAATCCTCATATCTACCAAAAGTCGGCAGCTCCTTCCGCTTCTTCCGCTTCTCCTTCCGCTCAGCATTCCGTTTCCTCTTGCCGGACTCCACTGTGTCCTCCTCTTCACCTTCGGACTCGGCGTCCAGTCCGATATCGGGCATCTCGTCGCTCGGCAGGACGTCCTCGTCCTCGTCGTCGAAATTTGGAAACTCGGTGTCGGACTCGGACGCCGTCTCGTCGTCCGTACTTTCTTTCCCTTTGCCTTTCCCCTTAGATGGTATTGGAGGCGCTCCAATTATCTCCTCTTCCGTCGTATCCTCGTCCCCGTCTGTTGTCCCAGCCTCCACATCGATGTCCTCATCTTCGATTTTTTCGGTCGATTCGTCACCTCCATCGTCTTCATCTGCCTCGTCGGAGTCGCTCCCATCCTCGCCCAGACCCATCTCGTCTCCCACAGCTGGCATCGTAGCCTTCATAGCCTGCCAGACTCATCAGCACTGCCATCACAATGCCGACATCGCAGTACGGACCTTCCAGATCTCCGCTTCACCCGGATCACTATCCTCCTCGCTCTCGACCTCCTGCTCCGTAGCTGAAGGAGAGGCCGCCCCCGCTTCTGACTCCTCACGATCCTCCGCTTCCTCCTCTTCTTCTGAGTCATCAACATTGCCCTTCTTCTTCCTCGCCGCTTCCTTCTGCGCCAGCTTGGTCGAGAAAAACTTATGGAAGAACAGCTTGTTCAGGTATCAGCACCTATCTTGAGTCCCCCTGAGCTCGCTCACCTGGTCGACAGGTACATCCGCGATCTTCTTTCTCCAGAACTTCTCGGAGTTCACAAAGCTATCCTCCGCCGTCCTGGCGCCATTATTCTTCACGATCATGCCAGACACATCTCCCGCAGCTGCAGGTTGCATGATGCTAGCTCCTTTGGGCTGGAGGTTCTTCTTGGGATTCCGGTAGACGAATCGGTCCAAGAATGAGACGAGGGAATTGAGTGAGATATCGGGGGAGCCGGTCAATGGCTGGGAAAGGAGGAGTTGAGATGCCTGCAGGGAGACTGAGGGATGGAAATGGTAGAGAAACGGTATCTGCTGGGAATCAGCTGAATCTAAATAAGGTGGATGACTACGAACAAGCTCCCATAGACAGCTGGAATCAGCATTGGCGTATTGAGGTTCCCGTTTGCGCCCGTCGTACTCCTTGCTTCGGGCAGCCTTGGAGCTCTCCCCTAATTGAGACGGCTGAGCGGTCTCAGGCGTATCGACGAAGTGCTCATCCCCGTCATCCTCCGGCTCGATGAGCATTCGCTTCAGCCCGGGTGTCACTACGAATAACTGAGACAATTCAGCTGGGAACGATTGACAGCACCAAAGGCACTTACTTCGCCTAAGAGGTAGAGAGCACCGCAAATAAAGGGCGGCTGGTACATCCCTAGCATCTGCAACAATCGCTTCACGAAAGCCATTACTCGCGCGACACTGGGATCCGCTTTCATTGCCTTGAAGAGCAGATTCAAGTACATGGCTTGTTTCGACGACGTAATAAGGCGGCCGTCGAAGAGCGAATCGTATAGCGTCCGATGGAAGCGGTCGGAGGCTGCTTGTTGGGCCTGTGAGACTTGGAAGATGAGATTTAGGGCCTGGATCGAAGTGTTGAATGTGCCGGCGTGGGTGATCTTGAAGAGGATGTCCATGTAACTGTTGAGGCTGTACACTCTGTCAGCAATCGTCTGACATCGAGAGGAACACTCACGCCTCCTCATCAAGCTTGGCAAATGGCAGCGCACGGTTGATGCCGGTCAAAACCGCCGCCACGAGCTTCGAGTCCCCCGTCTCGACGAGCTCTTCGCTCTCCAAGGCTGTCTTCTTCCCACCTCGAGGCTGCGCGCCTTTTCGCCGTCCACGCCATCTGTCGACTCTACCGGCCACCTTTTCGACCTTCTCCTGGTCCACTTCTTCCCCTTCATCAGGCTCGTCGCCGTGATTCACCTGCATCCCGTTCCCCCATATTTCTCGGAAGACCTCGAAATATAGATCAACCATCCGGCCAGCGACCTCCTTATCCTTCGTGGTGAGCGTCATCTGGTTGAGGGTGATCAGGCCATAATATCTGGCGTGACCGGTCGTCTCGACTTTCGGTTGGGCCGCTCTCTTAGCCTTTCCACCATCGAAGCGGATATGACTACCGGATTCGGTGGGCTGTGATGAGGTGGATGCTGGTTTCAAAACAAGCGTAGAAACCTCGCGAGCCACAACTGCCTTCATGGCTGGGTGAACAGAGAGGAGGGTGAGGGTGTGATGTGATGCTTTCGACGCCACAGAGCGGTCTGTATCGCCCTGAATTCTGATCAGCCGGGTATACCTTCAAATGCGGATTACTGACAAGCTTGTTGATGCCTAAACGCAACAGATTTTGTTCCTGCTCGGCGTTGCCGGATAGGAGCTGAAAGACGATGTGTAATGCCTGGGTGCGGATGTAAGGGAGTGTGTCGTGGGAGAGTACCTTGATATCAAGGTCAGTATGTGAGATCGAATCCACTATTCTTGCAACTCACCTCTAAAACCTGCAAGGTATTGAAGAACCACCGCTTCATGTAATCCTCGAAGGCGAACACCAGAAGATGGCGGTCGGTGATCCCGGGATGTGCGAGCAAGGGTTGGTCGGCAAAGTAGCTGAAGCCATTACTCAGTTCAATGCCGATACAGTCAAGGCCAAACATACCGTAGCTTTCCCTTTTCCTTTCCTCCTCTGGTGACCCACCAGTCCGCCAAAGCCTTCACCACGGCCAATCTCTGATCTTTGTTGCCTCCACCAACCATACCGTCCTCCTTCCATCCAGCCATCGCGCGCAGTCGGCTCAACTCCCTAACAGCGTGTATCGGACTTTCCCGGACTAGCAGGACGAGGGCGGAAAGCTTGTCTTGATGAGTACCTGATTGCAGTATTTGGGAGATGAAGGCGGCGTCGGAGGATGAGGAGGCTCGAGGGAGAGCGGGGAGGTTGTCGAGGAGGTTTTGCCCTCGTGAGCGGAGGGGAGCGAGCTTCGAAGCCAGAACAGGAGCAAGGGGTGTTAAGGGTGTAGGTAGATCAGGGACGAGATTTGACCAGGCCGGTGTAGCGGGGACGTTCTAGGTACAGATCAGAGGAGGACACAAAGCGCAATGTGAGGCGAGCTCACGGTTCCGGATGAGGATTGCTCGTCCTGTGCTGTTCTTACAGACTTGACAGTCTTTGCGGTCGAAGCCATAGCGGGGGGTGCGTTCTTCTTGGACGGCTGAGGCACGTCTGCTTCCGTCTTTCCAGTGACCGCGTGGCGTCCTTTATCGTCTGTCTGATCGCTCCCAGACTCGTCCTCGTCCTGTCCATCCTCTTCATCCTCGTCTTCACCCTCCCCATCTTTTTCATCGTCTTCCTCGGTCTCGTCTTCTGCATTTTCCTCAGATTCGCTCGTCCCACCGATTCTGCCCGCAACATCGGCCGATGTCGCATCCGGAGCCACAGCTGAGAAGTTGAGCCCTTTCATAAAACCCCCCAACGCCCTCTTCAATGCCTTCTGCTCAAAACCTTGGTCAGAAAAGCAAAAGGAGCCAGTCTGGACATACCTCGTCCGATAAGTTCCCTTTCACCTTCGATGATACCTGAGGCACTTCCTCGTCCTCGTCGACACCGTCAATCAGGTCCAGGTCCTCGTCGTCCCCTCCAAGGTCTTTGACAGCTTGTCGAAGCTCTGCGCTGATTTTGCTATTCTTGGGCTTTCGTAAAGACTGTGCGCTTTTTTGTGCGACCGGCTCTTTCCTTTCGACTGATGCTGCCGGAAATTCCTTGGCCATGATTTTGGCGTCCTGGCGAGAAGAAGCTGAAGAAGAAGAAGATTGCTCGCAATTCAGCATGGGACCTCCAATCCCGACGGAAATCTTGAAACGGGATAAATCGGAAGAATCCCAGAACATATTCCCTCTTGCCGACTCTGGCTCGTTCATGATCCTTGTGTCGCTTTTCCAACCTCTATCTGACGTTGCTAGCGTTGAAAGATGGTCATGAACATCCGACCGGTCGTCTCAGCGCCTCTCGGTGAGCCGGTCCTCCGGGGCCTTGATGCTGTTTGCTGATGAGCCCGATTCAGCGGGCTGCTGTACCGTCCTCTCCCTCTTCGGTGTCGTCATCCTCCTCGGTATGTCCTCCCATTCCTCTTCCTTGTACCCTCAACACCTTGTGAAGATGATCACTGACAATCTCGATCAGCCTTCGGAGGCTTCTACTCGCGCCACGTCGAAGCGCTCACCGGATCCACCAAAGACGTCCGAGATCCCGATGCGGTGGCCCGGACATGCTACGCCGCGGCAGTGGTGTATGCGGTATTCGTGGCGTTCTGTGGATTGCAGGTGGGTGCTGCACTTTCCACCGTATCGAGCGCCTTTGGTATAAGGCGCTTGGTTGCGGGGATGGAGCCTTTCGGAGCTGAATGGATGTGGTGGTAGATGATGGTGCATAGTCGGTATCCGCGGGGAGTGCAATTATGACGCGGGATCGGGTGTGACTCCTCACTTGTGTAGTCATAGCATGCATGTCTCCCTGCTATACCTGTTGGACGATATACGGAAATCAAATCTCAACGGACGGAAAGGGCACGTGACTTGACTTGATCTGTAATTCTGAAGCTGTAACTTATCCTTTCTGCTCTGCAGTCTCAGCGAGTCACAACAGCCGCTCAGCTAGTATTGGATCTCCCCTCTACCTCAAGTCCAATCTGCGTACGGACCCGTTGCCATGGCTGTGAAACGCGCCAAAATCGGTTCCAGCAGGACCCAAAAAGGCACCCGCTTCGCCTCCCCCTCTCCCGGCGCCGGATCCTCCACCTCTCTCGAGCGCGACGAGGACAACCTCCTGGAAGAGGACTTACCCGAAGGAGCCGCCAATATTCGAGCGAAGACGAAGCGGCAGGTGAAGGATCGGGATGGGTATGGTTCGGATTCGTCGAATGATGAGGAGGGGGTGGTACCTAGTCGTCGAGCGGGAACTAAGGACGAGGATGAGGATATGGATATGTTTGCGGAGGAGGTGGATGATAAAGCCAAGGACACTGGAAAGGGGAAGGGGAAGGATGAGGAGTTTATGGATCTAGAGGAGATTGAGGGACAGGAGTTTGAGCGTCGGAGAATGGGGACTGAAGACGATTCTGGGAGTGAAGGGGAGATGGATGATCGGAAAGTGAGGAAGAAGGAGAAGGAGGCGGACTTGGGATTCGAGGTGACTCCATTCAACATGAAATCCGAGATGGACGAGGGACGGTTCACGGCGAATGGCGAGAGCTACGTGGCCAACGACCGGGATCCTGGGGAGAAGCATGATATGTGGTTGGAAGACTTAGACAAGGAGGAGATACGGAAGGCGAGACGGGCGCATCGGGAGAGGGAGAAGGCGGAGAGGGAGAAAGAGGACAAGGAGGAAGGTGGTGGGGATGGGAAAGGGAAGGAGAGGGAGAATGATTTGATGATAGAGGCGGTGGGGTTGATGGAGAGGGGCGAGACGGTGCTAGAGACGTTGCAGAGGTTGGGGAAGGAGGTGGAGGAGAAGAGGAAGAGGGAGGAGGCGGGGCAGAAGAAGAAGAGCTGGGCGGAGAGGCAGAAGGAGAGGAAGGCGGCTATGGCGGTGGAGCAGGAGCAGGCGTGAGTCCAGTGGAATCTACAAGCTGTGAACTTCTAGCTGATCTGTGTGTTGGTCACAGCGACTCGATACACACTTCCAACCCTTTCACCAATCTCTCAAACATCGTTTCAGCCCTCACAGCGATAGGTCACCTCGACGTCTACTCCCTCTCCCGAGAATCGCTTCAACGAATGCTCCCCGCCCCTCCCACGAACGGCTCATCCTCCACCGCGAACCGCGTTAGTCCGCCCCCGCGGGACAATTCACAATACCAATACCGCTTCTCCATGAAGTACGTGCGTGCATTGCCGGAAGCTCAACGGCCAGTCGAGCGGGACGTTTTCGGTGAACTGCCTGCTTCCTCAGTGTGAAGTGATCTCTGACACGACATGGTCCTCAGGACCCTTCGCAGTCCAGCAGCTACAGCAATGGCGGGGCACGGGCTTCTTCGGCGGACCATCATGCGAGAACGTGGAATTGCGGAAAGCTCCTACGGCAGGGGAGGAGGCGACGGCGTGGGGTGATTGGTCGGCGGTGTTCGGATCTTGAGGTGTAGCTGCAGCATTGCCACGCATTCATCATCGGTCCTTCCTTGGCTCTTTTGGAGGTGGCTTCTCCTCCGAGTCTGATTCCCCCTCGGTATCCAGTAATGGCATGTTGTCCGGCCGGTTCTGCATCTTTGAGATCTCCATAACAAACCTGATTGATTGATTATCAGTACGGTAAGGTATGTCGTCTACGAACACACCACATCATCGCGACCCAGAGACAGCTTGTGACACCCAGCATCATGAGGACGTGGGTATTCCACGATGTGAGAAGAGCGAGGGCGAAGAGGACAATAAGAAGCAGGAAGAAGGAGATGTTCATAGCTGTGGACGCATCAATCAATGATAGAGTCGACTTACATGCCAGTCACGTACCCAGGACAACAGCTGCATTCGCTCCTGGCTATATCGGACCTTCAGCTGTGCTTCCGGGTCATCAGATGACCAAAGTACCTCGAAAACGGATTTGACGAGCGAGGGGAAGAACCCGGTAGACTCATCTCCGGAAAGGTCGGCTCGGTCCGGCGAGGGTGAGGGTGATGTTGTGGTAACCATATTGAGCAAGATGATTTGCTCGCCTGAGATGTCGCAGAGCGCTCCTTCTTGAAGTGACAGACGATAACAGAACGGACAGGCAAAAAACTCCGCTCCCCGACCACGTGATGAGCCGCAAAATCTGAATGTTGCCGAGTACAATCCATCAATCTACGCCCGTGCAAGCTTTGCATCCGTTCTCTCTGGTCCCGTTGATACCCGCACATCATGTCCTCCCTTGCCACGCAGCTCCAATCCATCGCCTCTCTCGATGCTTCCCGCCTTATTTCCCGCTCCGGCGTACCCACCTCGAAATCCTACCTCTTCCCTCCCAAAACAGCTGCTTCTCACGACCTCGATGCGATCTTCGCCCTCGCTCAATCTGGCTTCGAGGAGCTGAGACTATTGGACCCTGGTATGGAGGAATTTGAGGACGGACTGTTTTCGGAAGCGGCGAAGCGGACGGACCGGATGATGTTGAATCAGGAGGAGAATCGGAAATTGGACGAGGTGCTTGGACGGTGTTTGAGGAGGTTAGGAAAATGGGTCGGGATCATGGCGGGTGGGAAGTGTATTGAGTGGCTCGTACGACGGTTCCGGTGAGCTTGGGCTCATTCGAGTTGTAAGGCTGATTTGAGCCGGAATTAGGGTACACGAGATGAACGCGGATGCCGTCCTACAGGTCTTCTTACCCTATCAAGAGTCACCTAATTTCGCACGTATGCTTGCTATCTTGACTATCCCCACCACCTCGCCATATCATGCACCCTTCTCGCCGCTCATCAAATCCGCTCAACCGCTCCCTCGAACATACATCGCCACCGCCATCTCGCCCGCGCGCGATCGGTCGTTGCGACTTCTGAATGACGTGGCCGGTACGATCAAGGTAGCGCTCGACGAGGATGTCGTGCATAGGGCATTGTTGGCGTTCTGGACGTCGACGATGGTCGAGCTGCTCGATAAGGTTCGGACAGGGAAAGGCGTGAATGAGGGGATGGTGAAGATTATGGTCGAGGCTTTCGTGACGATCTTGTCGAACAAGGGAAGCGGCTCGGACGTATGTGTGAGTGCTTCGTAATGCCTGCCTAAGTCATGAGCTGATGCACCGATGCAGGCCGCTGTATATCCACCCTTGATCCTCCTGACCAGAATCGTCCGACTCGCCGACGGACCTTTCCTAGCCTTGCTCTCCGCAATCATCAGCCCCACCAGCAAGGCCGTTCCCGCACAGCGTCTCCTGACCCTCCTTGTGGTACTCGACGACCGACCAGGATGGGACCAAGGTCTCGGCGAGAATGGTTCGCAGTGCTTGGCGAGGGTCAAGATGTTTGGCGAGAACCTGGTTGCCGCCATGGAGAGGTTTGGCTTTGAAGAGGGTTTGAAGACCGTGCTGAAGGTGCTGGTCGAACGGTGCGACTTTTGGCCGGTACCAAGCGAGCAATTCTGATACTGGTACAGACCCGAATTGACCAAGACGCACCTCACTACTATCTTCAATCATCAGGGCCTCTTTTCTTCGCTGGTCAAGCTTGCATCATCCGATCTCGTCCGGATCGGATCGGCCTCAATATGTCCAAAAGATCGCCTAGTTGTGTGCAAAGAGCTGATATCGATTCTGCGAGAACGACATCCAATGATTGTCGATGCTGCACTCGTTGGACAAGCGAGGCAGCTTGGCGTCAATCATGACCTTGGACGACCAAATGGTGATATGGAATTCGTCAGTATCAATTCCGCGGACGTCGTTGCTCGAGTCGAGGGAGTCCGTGCGCTTCTCAAGCTCCTTGTGGCACGGGAGGAGGGAAATACTGAAGGCGCTGTCAGAGATCAGGACGTCCAATCCGCAACGGAAGCACTTGTTACTCGACTTGCAGATGACGAAGAGGCTGTCATCGCCGCACTCTATGAAGATTCAACAGCCTTGCGCGGTGCCCTGTCCGATGGAGATCGGTTTATCGAAGCCATTGCTCCGGCCTTCTCAAGCTTGACGCCAAGCCGTACGATCTTGCGGCATCATCTCGAGTTTCTTTCGGATCAGGTGTCTACGGTCGAAAGCGGCTTCGAGCGAAAGGTTTTTGAGCGGTTGATCTTTCCTTGTCTTCTTCGCACGACTCGGCGGGCGCCCTTCATGGAGGAAGAGATTTCGGTGCTATCGAACGGGAATCTTGGGCGATTGGAGGTTCTCGACGGGCTCCAATCGGAGGTCAGCGAATCATCGGAAGACAGCGGGGAGAATCAGCACAATGTTGCTGTGATCCGGAGCCTGGCCGGTGAGTCCCCATGCTTTTAGGACAGCTTGTGCCCGGATGTTGCTCACTTTTTAACGTGCAGATTCGATCGCGAGATCTTCCGAAATGGAATCATACATCGGATTGCTCCTCGACAAACTGGACGATCCTCTCGCCAACTCGCGCCTCCTGGCTCATTACGTGCTGGCCCTACTGATACAGACATTACGAGGAGAACGACAGGTCAGTCTAGCTGTCAGAATCTTGCAGCGATTGGAGCCTTTGCGAGCGGGACCGCCTCTCCGCGACTTCGCAGACTTGGATGATCCGCTGTCCCTCGCGAGCCTCGATGCGATGCTTAAGAAACCGGATAGCAGCAAGACCGCACAACGAACCAGCGCCATGCTGCTGGTGGCTTTGGCGAAAGTCGTCCGGCCGCCGGGCGAACAAGCTGCCTGGCTCAAGGATGAAACGCCAGTAGGTATTTTGCATTGATCCCATATGCTTTGCCAACGTCATCAGCATTCGGTAACCGAGCACACCGCCTCGTATGAATCCTTCGCACGCTTGCTTTACTCCTGGGCAAATTCTCATATTCTTCCATCCTCGCTCGCAATCACACTGCTTCGATCCCTCCTTACACAAATCGGCGAGGACGCCCTCATTTTCTTTGCCTCAATCTGGACGAGTGATGTCACTACTGCCCTTCGCCTCGCTGCCCTGCGCCACGCGGCAGCTTTCATCCAGGCTCATGCAGGAGAGAGCGCGACAGACTTTCAGCTTGTCCTGCCGGGGGTCCTCATTGCCCTGCAGGACGAGACGAAGCTAGTCCGGGACGCGGGCATTTTGGTGATGCGGAACATTCTCGCGCTCCTCAAGAATGGCGCACCCGCGATATACGGCTTGGATACTTTCTATGGCAGCAGATCAAGTCAGTCGATCCTGGATCGTCTGAAGGACCCGCTGAAGATTGCCTTAGACCTGGTACAACTGCTAAAGCACGCCGACCTGCAGCGTTATCTGGAGGCTCTTCTTGCGATATCAGCCGAGATCAGTATCGATCCCGGACGCCTCTCGGCGGCGCAAACGAATTTCCTCGGAATGAGTCGTGGCAAGAACCGGAAAGATTCCAGGTAAGCACTTTCTTTGGAACGCCTCTAGATTTTCGTGACCAGCCTTAGTCACCGGCGCGCAGTGATTGGCTCGCTTTTTTCTCATGTCAACGCGTGGCGGTCAGAGCACGCTCGCCGATCGCTCTTGACCTCACTCTCCGGCATAGCCGATAGCTCTGTGTTCCAAGGTGTACTTCCACTCCTCTCGCCACTCACAGATGACCGAAGCGAAGAGAGCTTGTGGCTCTCTTACGCCGCTTCTAAGGATCAAATGGTGTATCTTGAGCAGCTGTTCGCTACCTTGTCTCCGCAGGGCGCTAAGGCGATTGCCAATGATGAGGAAGGCGAGGCGTGGAGTATGCTCCTCGGTCTGCTCTCTCTTGACCCTATAATCTGTGAGTGATGCTGCTATGCTCAGATCACTGACATACTGACCCATCTGGCAGCATACGGAGCTCAACTCAGATCCCTTGCCTTGCAGCGGATGGTCATGGGCGTTTTCATCGTCCTCGCTCAGTCGCAACAGGTGGCTTGGATAGTCGCATTGCTCAGATCGTTGCATAATTTGTCAACGGTAAATATTCTCCTGGTCCGTCATTGCAGAGACTTATGGCAAACAGGACGAAGTCTTCTCCGGCAAGGCTGCTTTACAGAGATTACCTTTAGAAGCAAATGGAACAGGTAAGGTGATCCAGGATCTATTACACCCACTCGAGATATCCAGTCGGGCGAAGCGGCAGAAGCACGATGACGAGTTCGTCTGCCCTGTGTCATTCGTCTTTCAGCTGACTGTCATCCCAGTACCGAGTCCAACCGAGCTGAACACTCGGTGTCAGATTTGACGGCTTTCATCGATTCGCGTGACTGGAAAGCGCTTCCTGGGGACGCACCGTTGGTGGCCTCGCTCATGTCCATTCTTTCGGCATTACTCGTCAAGCGACAAAGTGTCAAGGAAGGCGTAGATTACCTGGAGCAAGAGGTTCTCGCAGCGATCCTGGCGCAAGTCGAAAAGATCGAAGTACGCCTGTCCCCGTATCGATCAGTGACCGAGCTGAGTGTTTGTTAAGGCTGTCAATGAGATCCAGAAAGCGCACGTCGGGATCGAGGTGATCATCAAGGTTATCCGCGGTATGTCGTCGCACACCTCGATGCGTAACGTAGCTGATCCTTTGTATACAGCCTCTACGAACCCTCGCACCTCTCAACGTGCTTTACTGGTCACAGCCGAACTGGCCCGCCTCATTCCCGATAGCGTCCTGCACAATGCGATGCCCATCTTCACTTTCATGGGCGCGAGCGACTTCCAGCGGGACGATGCGTATAGCTTCGGTGTTGTCGAGAAGGTCAGCATAGTCGTAGTATCGTGTGTATGGAAGCGGGTCACTGATCATCAACATAGACGGTATCGCGTATTGTGCCGGTGATGACGAGATCATTCCGAGAGAAGGCAAAGACGAAGCTTGAACTGTACAACGGTAAATATCGAATGTCAACGCAAAACGTATGGCTTACATCGAGCAGAATCTCTCTCATTTGTCGGCATCTTCACAGATATGGCCGGCCGTTTGCCAAAGCACAGAAGACTCCCGTAAGCCAATCTAGTCAACTCGTCTCTTTTGTTGCTGACTTTTGGCTAGCTTTTATGTTCATCTGGTGAAGTCTCTTGGACCAAGCGAGTTCCTGGCACCGGTGGTCATGCTTCTTGTCGAGAAAGCGACGACGAAGGCGGGCCGAGCTGGATCGAGCGTCGCTCAAGCGATTGAACTTCCATTGGGCATCGTCGCTGCTTTCGACGTAGACTTGCGGTTATCAGTGAGCTGTCACCGTGGCGAAGAGCTTCTGGCATCTCTGACTTGCATATTTCCAGGTCCTGCTGGAGTCTGTCATGGAAATTGATAGATTGATTGGTGATGTTTCGCGAAGTGACAAGGAAGCTTTCCTAAGGCGGAGGTAAGCCACCTGACAAGCTGCTATGGGGACGTCGAATGACGATCGGCTTTAGCGTTGGCGATTCTACTGAGGGCGACCGGACTGATCGGATAATCGTTTCTCTGGCCGACTTCACTAGCACTCTGGCCCGTCAGGCTTCCGGCAAGGTTTGCACGCAGTCGACTGTCGAAGACATCGTCCAGCAGCTTCTCCTTCTCGCCGGGATGACATCTCAACCAGCTCTGAGCGGCTTCAGTGTCGCTGTGCAGACTACCTTAGAGGCGGCGATGCAGCTGCTCTCCGCCGTAAACTTCTTTACGGTAGTCGAACGTTTACTAGACAGCTCGAATGATCAGGTCGGTCGTTTTTAATCGACAGTGCGCTTGCTCCAACGTGATCGTTTTGCTTAGGATATCAAGATGGCTCTGAGCATCTTCGCGGATCGTCTCCCTCTCGTGAAGCCGGATGTCCGCTCGCACTGCGCGGCCGAAATCGCCAGTATCCTTACGAAGACCAGCAGCAGGCTCACAAGACCTGCCGCCGTAGTCTCCTCCGCCCTGGCCGGAATTCGAACTGTGGCACAGACTGCACTAGATTCAGAGGACGCCGCCTTGGCACAAGTCCTACCAAGGGTGGTTGAATCGGTCGGCGGATTTCCAGATACTACCAACCTGACCGCGGCGCTTTCGCTCATCGACTTGACATTGTCAGTCTTGCCCTTCAAATAGCAGCTTCTTGATTGATCTCCGTCACAGACGTCGACTTCTCTCCCGAGCCATCCCTTTCATCCAGCCTATTATCGATTCGATGCTACCAATGATCAGAGAGCCTCGGACGCAGGCTACGGTGCTTGATCAGGCCTTTGCCGTTCTTTTGGCACTGTTGGAGACCGTCCCGACCTTTATTGGCGGTAACGAGCTTGCCACAGTCCTGCGGACCGCGATTACACACCGCTTGAAAGCGGAGCGCGCATCGTCTGCCGTCATCTCAAAGGCTGCAAAGAATATTCCGACGAAGACGATGTTCCCGGTTGTCGTGGAGCTGTGGAAGTCATTGCAGAACGAGGACGAGACGGTGAGTCGCCTTTACTGACTTCCGATTAAACGCTCGCTGATGGTTCTGATAAGTCAACGAAGGCGTTCTTCGACCTTCTTCGACTGACGTTGCTCAATGCCGACCGTGAGGCATTGCCGTCTTTGGTTAAGACCGTCTTCGCGTTCTTCCTTGATGTCTTCGACTTGCGCCACCGGCTGCAGCAGCAGGGCTTCGATACCGAAGTGGGTATCAAGCTGATTTATGAAGGCACCAGCTGATTTAAATTCAGGTGATCAACGCCATCGAGGAGTCTGCCATCGGGTCCTTCCTAGAGCTGGTAAGCAAGCTCAATGAGGCGACCTTCAAGCCGCTCTTCATCCGACTTTATGATTGGGCGGTCATTGACCTCGCAGAGGGGAAGCGTGAGTTGCCTCTTCAAACCGTTTTGTAAGTCTGATGCTTCTGGAATAGCGATTGATGATTCGCGATTGATCGAGCGGAAAATCGTGCTTCTACACGTCATGATGAGTCTGCTGCAGAAGTTCAAGGTGGGTTCGGATGTCGAGTCCATTTGGAGGAACGCTCATCTTGCTACCAGCATCTCCTGTCCCCGTACATCGGGACCCTACTCCCTCACATCGAGGAGCTTCTACCCGCCTTCGTGGACAGTTCTTTATCTGATACATCGCTATGGACCCTCATCCTCGACGTCCTCGGCAAATCCTTCGAGGTGGACGACGGAGCGTACTGGACCGACGCCTTACAGCTCAAACTTATCCCGCTCCTCGTCTATCAGCTCCCGCTCTTCCCCGAACACACACCATCGCCGGTCGCACGAACACTCGCCTCCCTCGCCGGATCTACTCCTTCCGAGCCTGTACTCAAATCGCTCAATACGGCTATTTGCCTGACCACTCGCGCTGAGAACCCGAAGACAAGGATGGCGGCGCTTCGAGCGATGGATGCGGTGTGGGAGAAACAGGCGGAGGAAATGCTCCACTTCGTTCCGGAGACGGTCAGCGAGTTCCTGGCGGAGCTACTGGAGGACGAGAATAGCGAGGTCGAGGGTCTGGCGCGGATTTTTTTGGGTAGGATTGAGAAAGTGACGGGGAGTCTCAAGGAATATCTCGAATAGTCATCATCGTGCAAGACTGATGAGACGTACAATCATACGATCAGACTGTCTGGAACACATACAACACCATGCGGATGCCAAGTTCACCATGAGGATGCTAAGCAATGAATACGTCTGAAAAATATGCCAAGCTATAATCAAGGTCGATCTTCACCACCCGCCTCCACCAACACCCAATCTGCGATACTCCACCAGTTCACACTTGCCCTTCCTCTTCCCCTCCACATCCAATTCCTCAGGTTGATCCGGTATTCTCAAGCGATACCAGTCCCCCGAGAAAGTGATCGCCACCAACTGTCTCTCGATTCGGATCTTTTTCACAGCCTTAGGCACGGGAGTCTTGACCCGTGCTCTGCCCGACGTCGAGCGCGTATGTCCCGAATTCGAGGATTGCCTAGGTAAACCCATCGTCGGTGTATCGGCCCGGAATGTCGGTGTCGCAGTCCGACTAGTCGCGTCCGATCCGAAACTCCGACGTTCCTCCCTCGAGCCCATGCCGATGTGACCACCTGATAACCGTTTAGTCACCTTCTTCTCCTCCACCTCGACGTCTGGCTCGATGTCGGCTTCCACCTCGATCCAGCCTACCACGAATCGCTCGGCTAGGTCATTCGCCTCACCCGCATTGCTCACGTAGGACGAGAACGCGTGCGGATTCTTTCGAGGGAGGTGGTATTGGGCGGACGAGGCTGTGGAGGAGAAATACTTGGGGAGCGGTAAATTGCGGGAGAGGATGTCGGTCAGGGAAGGCTGTTTCACACCACTTCTAGCCCACTACTCAGCTCGAGTTAGACATCGTGAGGGGAAATTGACGTACGGAACGGCAAGGGAATCCTGCTCGTCAAACCAAACGTGGACAGTGCCCTTATCGCTCCACCCAACCACGTTCGCACCGTTTCTCCGCCGGTCGTCCCGGTGATCTCCACCATCTGGTGAGACAGCGTTCTCTACTTTCACGCCCCACATCTCCGCCCTATCTACACCTCTTCTCAATTCACGCTCGAGGCGACCCCGACTGGTAGCCCATACTCGAAGGAGAGTGCCCCGCTCCGACGTCGTTGTAAGATGTGAGCCAGATGCGGTACAAGCGAGTGTCGATAATGCGTGAGCATGAGCGAGGATGATAGGCGATCGGAAGGCATGTTGCGATGACGATGATGATGATGGCGAGGAAATCGGTGGACATGGGGGAAGGTGGACGAGCTGGACATGCCCGGCTTGTCGGCCAGGCATGGCGAGGAGGGTAGATCCCGGAGCGGTAGCCAGCGCGAGAAGGCCTAGTAGCCCGTCAGCGATAAGGTCCAGGTGGAAGGGAGCACTCACCGTTCTCGTTCTCCGCCGTCTCCCACTCGCCAATCTTCCTCATCCAGAACCCGTCGGACGCCTTGCCCTTCCCCTTGACCGATGGCTCGGTATTAGAGCCAAGTCCATATTCGAATGCGATGACACGGCGCGATAGGGCGATGCACACGGTGGATGACCGAGCTGCAATGCCTCGTATTCGCTCGCTTCACCGACCGTCAGCCTTGTCACCGATCTTGGAGCTGGCACGGGAACTCACCCAAACTCGAGCTCGGCAATGGCCACACCCAGCGCATCATGAAACACCACCGCCTTATTCGGGGGATACAGCGGTTCAGTTCCACCCCCCTGGAGCACCAGCAGCGGTGAGTCGGGTAATGGCAGCGCCCGGACCAAGGTACCCGGTAAGACTACCTCGTCAGCGCCACGCCTCGCTTTGTAATATGCAGAGCGTACCTCGCCGCCTGACCAGTCCAAGTGGGAAGCTACGCCAGACCTCGTAGCCGGTCTCGCTAGCTACTGAGAAGAATAGATTGTCCTGCGAGAATGAGATGGAGTGGATAGGAGCCGGTCGGAGAGTCGATAATTGGTAGCGGCCGAGCTGCATGGGCTCGGGGTCTAGCAGGAGTGGCTAGATTGGGATCGGCTCCAGCTCGACCCGGAACTTGGTACAACAACGAGATCACTCGGAGACAGACAGCAGTGACGAGAGGAAAGAGAACGAGTGTTTTGGATCTCTTGAAGCAAGAACGGTGATGAGACGGGTTGGGTGGCAAGTCACGTGGTCAAGCTACCAAAGCTGGAAACCAGAAATGTTTCTTCCCTCACCTCATTCAGCGGTGCATTTCAACTGAGCAAAGTCTTGGCACCCAAAGCGGTGGTATAGCACTTCACCACATCTGTCACTTCTTGCATTTTCCCCTCGCTTCCTCGTTTCCTCGTTTCCTGGCTTCCCCCTTCCCATCCCCTCAAAATGTCCGACGACGAGCGAATGGACATGGCAGGCGATGACCTGGGGCAAGAATACGATCCGGACGAGATCAAGTGGGCCCCGACTCCTTCCCCATCTCCTCGCCTCCTGCTCCTCAATTTTCTAGTTTTGCTCTGTACTGAGGAAGGCCCAGCTACGATGACCTCGACGTCGAAGCTCGAGAAGAGGAGGTTGACGAGGAGGCCGACCTAAACGTGGAACAGAATGGGGATACCATTGTCGTCAGTTCCTCCTTCTCGTCAAAAGGTGGAAGACCAAGATTGACGAGGTTTGGGTCGCAGGAATCGAATGCGCCCGTGGACGGAAAAGGAGGTGAGAAACAACGGACTGGGAAAGCTGCGAAACCGAACTCGATACGTGTGACGACGCCTTACATGACGAAATATGAGAGGGCGCGAGTGTTGGGGACGAGAGCATTACAGATCAGGTGAGTGGGGCGACTTCAGATCGTAGCTGTCTCGTTCAATGGATCGCCTTGAACCCTGGATGTTTAGGCGGGTCGAGCGATAGCACCTGCGCTTTCGAGGACTCGCTCACGTTGGGTCTAGTATGAACGCGCCGGTTTTGGTTCCTGTGGAGGGGGAGACGGACCCTCTTGAGATTGCGTTGAAGGAGCTGGCAGCGAAGAAGATCCCTCTGGTCATACGGCGGTATCTACCAGGTCAGTCGACCCTCTACTTCAATGCAAACCCGCACCACTTGCACGACTGCTGATGCTTGGCTAGATAACTCGTTTGAAGATTGGAAAGTAGAAGAGCTCGTTCTGCAAGAATAACCTACATGCCCAAAAATTGATGCTGCAACCTGTACCTGTACTACCCATCTATGTTATGCACTCCCGACAACACTCATCTCCCTGTACTCTCGCTGGTCGGGCGCTAAGTGCTCATCATCTAGGGTATCGCCCTCCATGAACGCCATGTCCTCCATTGTGGATTTACGATATCGGTCCGCGCGGAGGGCTTGCATGTTGGCGATTGTCGTTTGCCCGCCGGAATGCTTGAGCGCCTGAACGACGACATCGACGTCGGCTTCCAGAGCCGGGGCTACACAAGTCAGCGCGGATCAGGTGAAAGAGCGCGACATACCAGAGGGATCGTTGATGGCTTGCAGTCGCTTGTGTTCCCGGATCAGAACCTTGACGATGAATGACCACCTGATCAGACACCAGTCAGCTGTGATGACGAGCGCGCACTTTGGAGACCCACGTCATGGCGATGAAAACGTCGAGATCCGATGTCAAGGCATCATGCACAATGTCTGAACGGATCGTCGCTACCAGCCGTCGAGCGACGGCAACCGCCGCGTCATTCTGTGAGTTGAAGCTGAACACGTCAAACAGGAACATCCACGCGCAGCCGAGGACAAAGTGCTGCAAACACGGTCAGCGCAGCTCGGAGCAGCCAGATTCCAGGTGGACTCACGAGTGTGAAGACATCCTTCTTCGGCGAATCATGCCAATCCTGCACCTTCTCAGGCCACACGCCCCACTTTGTCCGTCTCTCTGGCGGAAGGTCCGCCTCGATCGCCTGCAAAGCCTGCTTGACCTCATCGAAAGCCTTCGGGGTCCTGATCTTCGCCGTCCTCATCCATCCCTTCCCTGTCGCACTACCCCTTCGACTCGATTCGGACGCTTGTTCGGCCGCCGGATCCATCGACCAGTCCGAAGACAGATACTCGTCGAGCCAGTTTGGCGGAGAGATCGACGAGATGGCGCCTAGCGTGTCTGGTGAGATTGACATTGTCTCTCGCAATCGATCTTCGCATCCAGATTCGGGTCTTAGGTACATGAGCTTGGAGGCGCGCTCGAGCACGGCAATGGCTCGTATACGGAGGATGACAAAGGTGGAGTCGGAGTAATGAGGCAGTGGTGGAGCCGGGGTGGAATCGTAGAGGGTAGATATGGATGAGTGATCGGCTTCATTCACCAGACCCTGCAGCGCATCAGCAAGTGGAGCTGGCTTCAGAGGATACTCACAAGCTCGTACTCATGCAAAGGTCGGGGATAGGGCGAAGTGATGATATCGTCGGCAATTCCCGTTGGCCATTGCGAAGAGATTGACCCGCACCGCTCGACAATGAAAATTGACCAGCTATCCGTGAATTAGCCGACGGAACTGACAACAGACTGCGGTAGCTCACAAAGCCCATACCCGCTCGCCAAGCTCTATCGCATCTTGCGGCGGCGGAATGACATACGAACGGTGACGCATGAGGCCGACGAGATCCGCTCTCTGATCTTTCGGAGCCGGACTCGGCTTGAAGACGTTCGAAACAATCTGGTGTAGCCCACATGAGATGGCGAGTCTATCATCATCAGCTCGATCCTCGAATCCAAAGCTGTAAGATTCACCTCGAAGCTTGTCCGGTCATCATCCATCCTTCGTGATATCTCGCCAGGGAGTACTTGTATACCGCCAAGATCGACGCCGCTCGGACCGCATCGAACAATCTATCCGCACGTGTTATCGACTCGTCGAGTTGGCGCGCGGCGATAGCGTAGAAGTGGTGCTCCAGGGAGCGGATGGAAGGTGACGACGAGATGCACGACGCAGTGAGGTACATGGAATAGAGCAGGCACGGGTGGGGTCGTTTGGCGGGAGGAAGGGTGAGACTAGAGAGTATGCATCAGT
>JAABUK010003056.1_pt1 | contig 28810 bp, 21 predicted proteins | sample 5559141 | NCBI WGS metagenome assembly JAABUK01 (sample SAMN10711869, study PRJNA513367) | rock metagenome | isolation source: Antarctica rocks | place: Antarctica: Victoria Land, Pudding Butte nord | collected 2016-01-03
TCGCCTATTTCGGATGAAACGTCCGCTGGCTAAAACACGAGCAACACTTCGGACACAGGTAGTGTATCATTCACGGTAAGTGATGTTGGGAGGAAAGAAAGGCGACTTCGCAGCTCAACGAATTGATACGCTTGTGGCAGGGCAGTGGCTGTGGGTCTTACCCTGTTGGTGGCTCTTGTCCCAATTGAGAAGCGTGCCAAGGCCATTAACCTTTGGTAGAATGTCGATAGAGGAGGCAGATATCATTCTCAGTGTTAGCCGCTATTGTTGTGTCAGCTCGGATGATCAACGAAGCCCGGATCATAAGAGCTGAAGTTGGAATTGCACCAATCGGGCAAGCTGTGAGGCTCAACGATCATTACCAATAGCTCGCGGTAGATCTTGTTGTGGTTTCCACGGAGCTATCATGCTTTTGCAGGTAATAAAAGCCTTTTTAAATCTGGAACGATGAAAGCATGATGGGCGATGCCAAATTCATCTTGCTTAAATTGTAGTAGGATATTCTTATTACGATGACCACAAAGACGAATGGCGCGGTAAGCCTAACGTGGGGCAGTCCTTGTCAATTTTCCCAAGTCAGTAATGAGTATGGGATTAAGTGTAGACAATTGCCGATAGTAGCTGGGCTCGTACAAAACCAATGACATGAGAACACCTTTTGGATCTCGTTGGCACGTCGGCACATATAGCTGGCCCGCTGTCTAGCTCAGCTTGGTGACCCCATCGAGGTAAACCGAGTTTCTTTTAGACTTATGAACCTTCATAGCTATTGGGAGGAAGTAAGGACACGTATGCCCCATCTGAGATACAGAGACCGAGCCGCGGCGGCAAGACGGGCTGCTAACCAATCCAGGCTAATCAGCATTTAAAGCCTAAGTACTGCACAGAGCGTATCAAATATAACGACTCGTCTACGCTATGGTGAACGAGTGCGGTATGAAGATTCAAGGGGAAGTCGTCCAGTGTATCCAACGACGGCTCGTCCTGACCCAACATCAATCGTGCGCTGCAGAGCGCTAACCATTACCTCGCATCTCAAAGAATTTGTCTGGTTTCCCCAATGTGACCGCATTGCGTGCTGGAGACGTCTACCATATGACAGAGACCGCCTCTTCTGCTAGCTGGTCGATTATTCTTACTCTTTGCCTGCATCGTTTACGCTCGTTCGGTAAGCAAGAGCATCGAGATATGTATTCGAAATTTGTGTCTTTCATATTGGTATCTGTATCACTTGCACGATTTTATTATTTCTCCAAATTTTTGTCATTGTTCTAGGTAGTCGAACCATAGTCCCTGATATTTCCGCAATTTCTGATTTGGCTGATACTGCTCTTTCGTTCACTAGCTTTGAGCTCTTCTCAAGTTGTAGGTTCAGGCGCCCCAGTCCAGCAGTAGATCACTCCGCCCTAGCGTCAGGAACAAAATTTGAAGTAGCAGCACCATCCTCCGCCGAGCCCAGTGCTGCCATTTCAAGCAACGACGCACACTACTGCGAGGCAGATATCTACGGTCGGCCTCATCTCAGTAGCTGCATATCGGCATTGAATAAAATCCCAGATACATCACGTACTCAGATTTTCGGGAGCCGGCCGCCAAGGCCTGAGATTGAGGTTACGGTTCCTTATCGATTCATCAGCCGTGAGTAGTCATCTCGTCAAATCTCACAACATACGATCAGTCTCGCTGATCTCAACGTAGCTGATGGGCTTTGCGCTATTGAGTTCGGTTTTACGGGATTAGTGAACTTCGACCACTCAAGCTCACACGACTTGCGCAACGCCGCAGAAAACCTCGTTTTCGGCTGCGTGGTGACTTATGGCATGGGTGGGAGGGTCAAGGGACTTGGTAAGTGGATAGCTAAAAGGCAAAGAGTACGGTACCCAAGCTGAAGCATATCAGGCGCGCAACACCAGCTGCAGATTGAGATTTTGCAGTACATCCCCAACGTCGAATGTACGACAACGTACGTGTCTGCGAATATAGAGGGCTGTAGAGCGGTGCTGCAAACCATACCCGCGTCTGATAGCACTAGGATTTTCGGGACTGGTGGATACCCCTTGGACGTGCCGCTTCCCCTTTCCTATGCAGACCGTAAGGACCTTTATTAAAGTCTTTTCTATGCCGTCTTTAGTGTTTCTATGGGCAACTATTGACCTCGCACTCTTAGCGACGCTGGAGTGTTCGATTGCGATCGCGTTGATCGGAGCACCTGTTGCCTGCTAGTGGTATCATATCTGGACCTCGGCAGTAGCCGCAGTGGGTATGTGTGTCACTCAGGGTAGAGATGGGACTGCATTCATTGAACGTAAGTGCCTGAAGCGTTTGCTTTTTGTGTCGCTTTTACTGATAAACGACATTCTTTCGGTGGGAGGCTCGAGGCTTGGAGTAAATGTGGCAAAGCGCAGACCGCTATATTTGGCAGGTAACTTTACAGCCTTGCAGGCAGCAGACCATTGAGAGAGGGTGAAAACGTTAAGTGTATTAAGGTGGGTTGTGTTTGTCGTTGAGGCAGAAGATCTCCGTGTTGGCGACTTCCCTTTTCCCGCGGCGAGGTGATGAGGCCAAGAGCTCGTTTTGCATTCGTTGATCGGCAAAGGCATCGAAGTTCGCCAGATGACCAAGTCACGAAAGGACATGACCGTTTCCAATACTGGAGTCTTAGGAGAAACTTTTCCACAATCAAAGTCGTGCTAGAAATTTCGTTAATGTTCTCACATCAGGCTTGGTCCCCTTTCATAAATGGGATCTTTAGAAGAGCCTCCAGCATATCTGAGCTGAACCACTCTTCAAAAGAAACAAAGTCAACTGAAGATCGTTGATATGCACTTACGATTGGACTTACTCCTGACTAATCGCCAACGGCCTACCGGCTACGAATTGCAGGCCAAGGCATGACTGTTCATATTTAGCATTCGACTTTACAATTGTGGACAGGAAGGAAAAGCGAATCGAAAAATTGGTGAAGACAACACGTCTTGTGCGATCGCAAGGCACTTCGAGCTCCAAGCCAACGATGGCACTCTGATAAATCTTGTAATCCGACTGTCTGCTTGGTAGCCTTCGACCAAGAGAGTAATCTACTATAATGATATGGCAGCCCTCGTCACTACATCCTTAAGTCAGCAATCAGTTAGGGCTCTATGTATTTTTGATGCTTGCCATGAAGGTCCAACTCTGGAACGTTGGTACTCGTGTCAGTTCGGGATGTATTGTCTAGGATGTTGGAAGGAGGAAGATTTGTGAGTGGCCAAATACAGAGACCTCCGCGGTGTGTCGATTAGCTTTGAGGATGGTTTTTTTTTGCATATCCGAGGATCTGTGAGAATCAACAATGTACTAGCTGCTCACTTGGCTTGGAAATTGTTGGGGCAGCATTCTGGATGATATCCATCAGGTCATCATACGCATTGTGCTGGCTTGCAAACATGAGCCGAGGACAAGTTTATTGTAGCATTCACAAATAATCGACGGTTCTTGACTCCGCAGACATATGCACCTTCAAGAAATTGTAGTGGGTCCCTGGACTTTGCTCACGCAATGTGCATCATGCAAGATTGGTGGCTCTATGGACAAGTCCTTTGTAGTTCCATACAATGAATTGATAACCTCTCAGGAGTTGCAATTGTCGCTTAAGTTTAGACCCGTGTCAGAGGCTAGAATCAGTGTAACAAATTCTGAAATTCATGTATATTCGAATATTTTAGCCCGATATTCATATTCCGAATAGATATCGTACTACCATATTTATATTCCAAATAAATATTCGAAAATATTCGAATATATATATATTCGAATAAATTCTATTTATAATACTCCTTATAAATTTCTTAGATTAGTAATAAAACTACGCTTAGTAAGCTAGTCTAGATTATTAAAGTCTATAAATAGTACTTTATTATATAATCTACTTACTTAAATATATTAAAAATATATACTATTTTAGTATATATCTATCTTTAGATATATTTGAATTTTATTTGAATATCCTAAAAAAGCGTATTGATATTTGAATATCCTACTACTATATTTATATTCCGAATGAATATTCGAATATATTCGAATATACCTATGAATATGAATAAAATCGTTGTTACACTGGCTAGAACCAAGGGAACGCTAGATGTACTGAATACGTCAGCCTTACTTTAGGATACCGTATGGTGCTTGGCACCATGTACCTCTCTCGAGGTGCATATGCTACGATCATTCGCTCTACGGTCTCATGATCGCCTCACATGGCTCTGACTTCTGTGTGTATCACGTCATATCTCTTCTGCATTCCTCATACTGATAAAAAGTCTTTAGTGGAAAGTCTTCAACTTCTTCGACATTTCCGAAGTCCATTTACCAGACGACGGGAAAAGCTCCTCGATCTTCGATGTCAGTTGGAATTTCGACCAGCACAGTCTGCTTAATGCTGACGTGGCAAGAGTAATGATCTGAGCTGCCTTTGTTCCGGATCGGACAACCTCTTCGTCGGCAGCAACGACGGGCATGTTCGCATCCTGTCTCAGACCTTCAAGGTCGTACGGACCTTCAAGGCACACGAGACTGGCTCAATCACACAGATAAAGCAAGTTGAGGGGACGGCGCTTCTCGTTACAATATCCGAGGATCTGTCAAACGAGCCGGTGTTGAAGGTCTGGGCTCTCGACCAAACGGAGAAAAAGACGGGTGCGCCCAAATGCTTGTCAACATTGGGCATACATAACGGAAGGAAACAATTTCCTGTGAGATTCTCGCCTGGAAGAAGCTTCTATATCTGGTGCTGACAGGTCCAGATCTCTGCTTTTGCGATACTTGAGAACCTGTCGCAGCTAGCCGTGGGCTTCGCAAATGGTGCGGTCACTGTAATCAGAGGGGACCTCATACACGACCGGGGCGCGAAACAAAGGACTGTGTTCGAGTCCGAAGAGCCCATTACAGGTGTCGAGTTTCGAGAGGGACCAAACACTACACTATACCTCGCAACAACTGGGCGAATACTCACCCTTACAATCACTGGAAAGGGGCAAGGGCAGCCGGCAAGAGTTTTGGAGGATACAGGCTGCGGTGTTGGTTGCATGACCTTTGACCAATCTAATGGGGACATAGTGGTGGTTCGGGATGATGCAATACATTACTACGGCGTCAATGGACGAGGGCCCTCGTTTGCTTACGAAGGACCTAAACAACTCGTCAGCATATTTGGTGACTACGTCGCGCTTGTGTCTCCGCCTAAAGCAGCTACCCCGACTAAGCCGAACGTTCTCCGAAGAGCGTTTGGAGTCGGCCACACCAATGATCTACTCAGCACATCAACTTTTGCCTTGCTCGATACCGATTTGAAGTTCATAGCGCATACCGAAACCCTCATCTCTCAAGTGAAAGCTTTACTCATTGAATGGGACGACCTCTTCCTCTTGACGCTTGATGGAAAAGTAAGCCTCCTTCGATGTTCATCTTAACCTACTGACTCTTGTAGCTCTTCCGATATCACGAAAAGTCATTACAGCAGAAGCTCGAAATCCTTTACCAGCGCGATCTCTATGTATTAGCTATCAACTTCGCTCAAAAAGCTGGCGTGGATACAACCCAACGGAATGTGATACTCCGCAAGTATGGAGATTACTTGCATAAGAAGGGTGACTACGATACAGCGATGCAGCAGTACTTGAAAGCAATCGACAATACAGAACCTTCTCAGGTAATACGCAAAGTATGTTACTGTTTACATATCATTGTGGGTCCTCTGCTTACGTCCACAGTTCCTTGATTCGCAACGAATCAATAATCTCATCGAGTATCTTGAAGAGCTCCATGATCATAACAAAGCTACAGTCGATCATACAACGCTTCTGCTCAATTGTTATGCGAAGCTGAAAGATACGGAGAAGCTTGAGACATTCATCAAATCGGGTACGAATTTTGACTTGGAGACAGCGATCAGTATGTGCCGACAGGGCGGCTACTACGACCAAGCCGTATTCCTGGCTAAGAAGAACAAAGAGCATGAGCTTGTCATCGATATACTAATCGAAGACTCCAAGTATTATGAAGAGGCCCTGGATTACATCTGGCGTCTGGAACCGGAGTTGGCCTACCCAAACCTGATGAAATACGCCAGGGTTCTGCTCGAGCATTGCCCCAATGATACTACCCAAGTATTCATAGACTACTATACAGGTCAATATCGACCCAAAAAAGACGTTGCTCTACCCAGTATCCAGGTGTCGCAAGGGTACGGTGCAGCAAACGCTGTCTCAAATCTGACCTCCTTCATACCCCTTCCGTACCGTCAGGCAAGTACGAATGCATCCCCCGCGACGGCAGGAAATAAGGACCTTGCATTGCAAGGCGCCGATGCCACTGGAGCTGATGCCGCCCAACCACCACCGGAATATGGCATACCCAGACCACGAACGGCTTTTTCCTCATTTGTCGATCATCCTGATAATTTTGTCAACTTCTTAGAAGCGTGCCTCAAACAGGAAAACATCAAGAACAGCGACAAAGCTGATCTTTACACGACGCTCTTTGAGATTTACCTTGAGACGGCCAATGCTAAGAAAGGCGAGGAGAAGGCGCTGTGGGAGGCCAAAGCCAAGAGACTAATTGAAGGAAATGATGTGAATACAGCATTTGGTGCTCTTAACCACGACTTGACTAACTAAAGCGTAGATACCGATCGATACGTCAAACGTTCTGCTGCTTTCACATCTCTCGAACTTCCAAGACGGAACCGTACTCGTTAGGGAACAACAAGGCCTTCGTTTCGATATCTTCCGGTCATACACCTCAGCAAATGATACCACAGGGGCCATCAAAGCACTGAAAAAGTATGGCCCAGAAGAGCCGCAGCTGTACCCGGCAGCCCTGGCGTACTTCACCTCCAGTCCGAAGATCCTAGAAGAAGCTGGCGATGAGCTGGACGCTGTCTTAAAGAAGATTGACGAAGATGATTTGATGGCGCCATTACAGGTCATCCAGACGCTAAGCACCAACGCTGTTGCAACAATGGGCATGGTGAAGAAGTATTTAAGTGACACCATTGAACGGGAAAGGAAAGAGATCACAAATGTATGACCCCCTTCAATCGATTCATGCTCCTATCTCATATAATCTTCCTGCAGAACCGCCGGCTCATCGAAAGCTACCGCACCGAGACCGAAGCCAAGCGCAAAGAGCTGGACGACCTGAGCAACAAGCCCGTCGTTTTCCAAACTCGACGGTGCGCCGCTTGTGGCAGGAGCCTCGATCTACCCACTGTTCACTTCCTGTGCAAACACTCCTTTCATCAAAGCTGCCTAAACGAAACGGACGGTCAGGAAGCGGAATGTCCAAAGTGTACTGCGTCGAACAACAATATCCGTGCTTTCAGAAAAGCTCAGGAAGATTCTGCAGATAGGCATGATATGTTCCAAGATGCACTGCAGCGGAGCCGAGATAAGTTTGGGACCATAAGTGAATTCTTCGGAAGAGGCATCATGACGACGCCGAATGTAGATTAGGCTGCTGCAATAACATGACTCGTCGACATGGGAAAAGCTCCTCACTAGCATTCTGTGTAACAGGATGGCTAAAAGGATTCTTTGTCTGCTTCACATTCACACGAAAGGAGCGTCTGATAGGTCAAGCATACGGCCGAGGCCAATTCCGCGTCCACGGGATGAAGGTGGATTGCCTTGCGTGATTGGGGAGTAATCCAACATGGGCGTCTCCCATAAGATCTTGTAGAGCACCTGAGATAACCAAGGACCAAGCAAAAATCGCTCGCAGTGGCCTCGGGCAGAATCTGCGTTGTTTGAAGTGTTCTCCCAAATTCATGGATGTTGAATTCTGCATGCTCGTGTACCTTGCTAAGTACCTTATTGGTCTCTGTCCTCCAACATGATCTCATGACAGTTATGTTCGCCAACCTATTTACGACTCGGACAGATTTTATTTCTGTCTGCAGCATCTGATACTCTGCGCACGTACGGGCAAATACCGAATTGCTCCGAGGGCCTACCATTCTTGTGTAACGGATGGCAAACCTTTTATAGCACTATCTTGATTGAACGAGGACGCAGAGGTCCCAAAATTGGAATCGTGTTACGACAGCAATGCCCCTCGATAGGAATAACTCAAGCTGCAACTGGCTACCGACAACACTGAATGCTTCGATCGATTTGTCATTGCGGCCGGGCGTCTGGGTTATGAAAACTATAAGAGAGGCCATCTCCTGGTGCTGAATCCTTTTCTCTTTCATTATTCGAATACACAATTTATCTCTTCACGACTTCCAGAGCCCACTTCAATAGCATTTTTTCGCTCTCTAAGTGCAATATCAAAGCCGACAAGACTCTAATTCTGCTTCTCACTAAACATCCAGCAAATAAGCAGATCAAGCCCCTGTCCACCCGTCACAAGATGAGTGGCCACGCTGCAAGAGATGATTCGGGAGATAATGTCGATCAGTATGTCCAGATCCAATCCATGTTGACCAGGCTGACGCCCGAACAGCAGCCAAGAGAGGTCGGAAGCTGTGAAACAGGCACTCCAAGGATACAAAGACAGACGTGACCATCGTGAGGGCGTGACAGGAGGTTGGGATATGCATGACGAGGATCGCAGGATCAGAAACAAACGTCTACCATCTGGCAGGTAAGTATCCACAACGGTGACGAATCTCTACGATGGCTGACATGTTTTTGTATCGCGGCAGCGACGATCCATCCACAAGCGGTACTGTTGACCCAACTGTCATGGACGATGCCGAGAAAATTGAAAAAACGTACGTCGACCTATCCCGACATTGATAAATTAGTATCTGATAACTTTGAAGCAAGCCTACCGGGATGAAGTCTCTTGCTCAGGCAAACAAAGACAGTAAACGGTACGCATTCGCCTACTGTTTACCTGCTGAGTGATACTGATATCTATCGCGCAGTGGTGCTCAGAAGTAGTCTATCGTGCACTATTGCAACAGCAGAGCGATTCAAGGCGGATGACTTGCACAGCAAGGACGGACGGGCCTTTCGATGAGAATGGCAGTAACATGTGATGATTACATGACGGCGAAGGTGGACTTTTCGGGCATTTCAGGCGGGATTACACATTCATTTCTAAATTTTCTACTGCATGACTAGCGAGATTGGTTTTATGAGAATGGCTTGCGTAGCAAGGCTGCACAGTCTTTTTCTCTGGGATGGGAATAACGAGTGACGATTTTCATGCTGGGGTTGGTCGGAGTTTCGGGCATTTCAGGCGGGCTTTGACGGTCATTTCTCTAGCTGTTGACTATACCAGACATATAGCAAACCTTTTGGGCCCTTATTTACCATAGTCTTCGAGATTGCCTGCGGTGAATTGGTATCCTCTTCACCAACGTTTCGAATTGGAATGAAGTCGTCAATCGTTCGACTGGCAGAGATCGGCAAATATGGCGCTTTTGGAAATTGGTCAATCGAAGTCTCTCCTAGTACAGGATAGCATGCCTAAAGTTTGATAGTTCAGGTATTTAGTAGTTACCATGAGTCACGTGATCACATATCTTTTGATAGATTTTGTTCTAGCTCGTCTTGGCGGTCTTGGCAGATGCACATGGTCTCATTGCTTACCTTGCTCTCTGATATACACGAACACCTATGTCCAGGCATACCTACTAGCTAAGCACAAGATCAACGGGCTGAAGGGCTCTGAGAGCACTCTAGACACGGGACCTACGAAGCTATGACCGCATCCAACAAGAAGACTCAGGCAAAGCATTCTCGGATGTACTCGGAATGTATTGTTATTGAAGACCTGCCAACAAGGTGGTGTCCACGATGCGAGTCGCTAGGTAGTCTCTCCGGCTCAAGCTGGTGCAGGAGTCATGAGTGGCACTCTTATCCGCCCTTGGATTCCTCCACTTCAGCTGACAAACGAAATGGGGACAAATACGGTAGCATTCATCGCGTCCAAATTTTATCAGTGAATGTTATATTGCGACTTTTAAGTGACGGTAGATACCGTCGTCTAACAGTACCTATGATCTTTCAGCTCTAGGTGCCGAGCAAGCTCTCGGGTCTTATCAGCCGACGTATTGTGTCCGGAATGTCGTTGTGACCGCCCGTACTGACGGACCAACGGCCGAAGTGACGGAAATTGACCTCTGCATACTCCTGACTATGCTCAAGCATGTCCTCTCGAATTGAAAGTATACCATCCTCGTGGCTCTCGCCCTCATAAGTGTACGTCGAGTGAGCTAACCCCTGCGCCTCATAATAACCAACCCGAGCGGACCTCGCCACGAGTATTTTGATGACTATCTCTTCAAAACGTACCCCCATCTTTTCGGTCACTAATTCTTCAATGAATTTGCGAGCAGCATTATTGGTCAGACGGTTGCGCTCTCGATTGGCTTGTAAACCTACGATGTATGGCTGGTAGGCAATGACGGTCAAGTATCTGAGGTCGCAGAATCGAGCCAGAATGTTTTTTGTGCCGGGAGGGTCGCTGAGTTGAAAAATAGAGTGATCCTGGTTCATTGAGTACTAATGCAATTATTAGCAGACTGCAAGGGTTTCTTATCATACAACATACAAGGGACAAATGCACACATACCGTAAGTAGATCAGGGTTGATACCTAGCGTCAGGTGTCTGAGACGAAGACTAGAAGGATATGTGATCTCGAGTAATTTATGAGCACGCCCTCGATGCCAAGCATCATCATGGTCTATGTCGCCGCTAGTGTCATCTGGAATGTCCAATGCTCGCAATGTGGGTGCGTATTTCTGGATAGCCATTAAATATTGACTTTCCCGTGGATCACACTTGAAATCCAGCGACTCGAGGCTGCTGAGCAAACAGATCAGCAGCATAAGACCCAGCTGGCACAATCTGGATATTGAGTGCAGGAGTTGGTCTTGAAGCTTCTCAGCTGCGGAAGTTGATCTGGCCGAACTTCCTCCAAGAAAATACCAATAGTCATATTTTTCAATTCCAGGTGGGTAAGTTTTGACAGATCCCACTGTAGTGGCACTGTTGTTGGGTCAGGTCGCCAGTCGTACCTCTCCAGCACCAATTCCTGGATTGCACATATTCGAGCACTGACATGTGCGAGTGTTTCACCACCGACGAGGTGAAGTCGCTGGAGGTTTGAACTAGTCTCGAGAAGTCCACCAACAAAGTCTTCTACTGCAGCACGGCTCAAGTCTCCACCATTGCTATTGTCCACGATCTTGCATGAGGCAAGCTGTCGCAGTGGAAACTCCATGGCAACCATGATCGTGGAGGTCGACACAGCCAAAGCGAGCTTTGCATTTGGCCACTTCTCACAGAGGATTCTGAAAACAGGTGAAATACCTTCAGATATGAACGAGCCGTTTCCGGATGGCTCAATTATCGACCAGCTGGGATCAATTTAGCCTCACCTAATAGAGTCGGAAAAGGGATTTACCTCAGACATCGAAGTTCGTCAAGAGACCCCAGCAAGTTTCCGACCAAAGGCCAACTCAGTCGGTGATTGTCAATACCAACGCCTTTTGTATAATGACGGACATCTCGAGCCACCTGAAGTTGAGCCTCGTCATCGATATCGTTCCCAAAACATTCGACGACACCATTGGTCAACACAAGGTGGCGGTACATCATCGGTACGACCAGAGCATCGACTTGTTTTGAGACGAGGCGGAGCCTAGGAAAAGTCGCGAGGTGACACGATGTCCAGGTCTTCCAATATCATGATAAGCAAGTCTAACGGTAGGCTGACGCCACGCGTCTTCCTTGATCGATTTGTCCCTATGGCCGGCGAAAAGTGTTTGAAACACATAGCTTGTTGTTCTTCTTGAACCTCTGGGATGGCTTCAATCTGAAGACAACTTGGAATGAGGGAAGGTTAGGATGGTGTGTTAGAAGACGACCTGAAGTGAGAGAAGACTGTATTGATATGGTGTCGACGAATATATTTAGTGTTACACGAAGTGTGAAGAAGCAATTGGTGTCAACAGCAGGTCTTGGCATGTCGCAATGTTGCGGCCGAGAGCGAGCACCTATTATGCACACTACATCGAGTTGGAGCGCGACGCATCTCTTTCGACTCCTGGTAAAGCAGCCCAACAAGGAAGCCTGGAGAGCTTGGGTTCAGTGGTAACATCATCCAATGACTGCGACGTCTGTACAAGATCTGGTACGGTCTTTCTCGGCCTGCTAGCTAGGGTGTTGTTGTACAAAGTCAGTAGGTAAACCAGGTGGATTGCGTGCTCGGACCACCTCGATTCCGTTGCTGAAGTGCCGAAACGACATTGATGGAGATGTTGAAGACAGTTCCTGGATGGCTTCGCCGACAAACTCGACAACATGAATGAAAGCTCGAAGACGTTGAAGATATGTTTGTGATAGTAAGGCCTGCGGTGGCCGTCTTCGACTGTCACAGAGAATTGAGCCACAACGACTCTCGAGCTCAATCCCAATATCCAAAGCTATGAATACCAATCCACTCCTGACTATGCTCATGCATCTCCTCCTGGATCACCAACTCGCCTCCCTCATCTCTCACCCTCTCATACAAGTATGTCGAGTGAGCCACCTACCGGTACTCAGCTTGGTGATTCGCTTCCACCCGAACAGCCCGCTCCTCAAACTCTACGCCGCGTTTAGAGTCTCTCAGCGCTCTGAGTAATCGCAAAAAGAGCTTTCGAAGCCAGAACGTACACAAGCCACGCAACAGCCTACCCTCACATCTTAAAATATTAAGAATCAAAAATTAGGCATCTACTAGCCATGTCCCCTCACCTAGCTATAGTATTCAAATTACATAAAACCACCCGTATCGACTCACACTATGACTCTCTACCGCCATGATCCACCCCCTCTTTAAAGTCCCCTCACCCTCATAAAACGCCTATACATCACCCTAAACTACAAAACAGCATCTGCTGCCTCTCAGCCATCACAACATCCTCATATTCTTCCCACACAACAGAAAAAGGCTCGATAGTACGCATTCAACCTGATGCAACGCAATATCATGCCTCGTCATCTTCCATTCAAGATACACCAAAGTCAGGGAACAGCGGCATTTGTTGTCGATGAAACAATCAGCTCCAAGTGTGTTGTCTTGACGCTCTGGTAGTGGGTAGACTGATGCAGTGCCTCTCATACTTGAGTGCGGACGCTTCATTCAGTGTATTCTCTAGGGTTTTGTCTGATTAGCTCGAGGATCAGGAAGCTTGGAAGAGAAAGGAGTGGACTGATAGAGCGAGGGCAAAGAAAGTTTCATTAGATATATTGTTATGTAGATGAATAGCTGGCTAGGGAGATGGTTTTGTCGCAAGTTTCATTTTGCATTCTGGTGTAGCAGAATTGATGCTGTTGGTTTTGTAATAAGATCAGCTAGAGAGGTAGGATTGCACGTGATGGGGAGCTCTGGTGTTGCGCGGATTGATGGTAAGATCGACTGGTGTTGGCGAGGTATGCGTGTGTCAAGATGTGAGCGGTGATAGGAGGGTTGAGGTAGCGGTGCAGATTCTTATGAAGGTATATTGGGCATGGCAAGACCTGGGACCTCTAATGGGGAAGATTAGAAAGTTTTCGTTAGTATCTCTGAATCTTGGTGAGATTTCCATTAGAAGTTTGTACTCCTATACACAGCGATGGGGGGGGGGTTTCCAATACACATGTCAGCTCATTGGAACCCAGATCTCATGGCGATGTGTGGAGACATAGGGTTGTAGTATAAGCTAGATAGTGATGTTGAGATGCCTGAGAAGGGAAGTAATACGTTCCCACAGAATTTCCCAGGTGATGACAATCAAGCATGCCTCAACGCTCCATCTCAGTCGCCCGAGTAACTCCCTCGACAGCCCGATGACTTTGTCCGCCCACAGCTGCTCCACACTCTGGACAACGAGCCTCCTCCATCGGCATGCCACATTCTCCAATAGCAAACTATGCCGTGGTCAGTATAGCCTCAAGAGACGTACAGAACAGGCAAAACACTTACTGGATGTCCTCTTACACAGTTGTACCAGTGGCCAGAATGCGTAGCGAACCCTCCAGAAACACCGATCATAGCACGTTTGATGGCCGCAAGCTCCTCGGAGGTGACTTCCTCGTACCATGACTTTCGAAGGAGCTTGAGAGATTCATCGACAGCAATTGCCAGATTATCTGCGTTCTGAAATGGCTGTGCACAGAGCTCTTTGGCCCTCACCAGAAGCTCTTTGGCAGCCTGGACGTAGTCAGGGTCCTCTTCACCGGACAATTTCAATGATTGGGAGTATGCTTCGTTTGAGCGTGCGATCCTGGCATAGTAGAGTATGGCTTCAACGGCAAGCTTGGGGAGATGTTCTTCTATACACTCATGTATAAATGCCATACAGCGGGAGAAGAATGATTTAGCAAGCCGCTCAGGGGAGCCTCCTGAAATCTTAGACGAGGATCCTGCTGGGGCTAGCTTCATGACTTGAGTAACTTCGAAGCGGTCCGTGAGGATGGCACATTCTGCCTGTAGTTGGGCAATGCGACCACCAAAGGTAACGCGACGGTCGCGTGCAATGGCTGGGACGGAAGCTATGAAATCCAATTCCGCCATACTCTCGTTGAGAGTCTTCTGTCTTGCGGCATTGACGGTGGCGTCGTGAAGTTTCTGCGCAGGTTGGTGCCTGTCTGCGACGCGCTCGCGAAAGTCCTGAATCGCTTTCTCGAGGCTCCGAGATTTGGCATGTCTGCCGGTCAATTGCTGAACGACAACCGATGTATTCTGTTGGTCTAGCGTCTGGCGAATGGAAATGATGAATGTCTCGCGAGATTCTTCCAAATTAAGCTCCAATGCTAAGATCTGCTGCTCTATTTCTCGTAGTTCAGCCTTACCATTGGTGAGAAATCTCTTCGACATCTCATCGATCACAGCTCTGTTGATTACTCTGTTGTATCGTTGTGTAGAGTATTGTCTGACAGGTTGTTGGCAGTCAGGGCACCGCGGTATTGAACGAGCCAGTGAAGTTGATACGTCTTTGAGTGCGGTAAACTCGCCATCGACAGCTTGTTTGTATACATTTGCCATCCCAATGTGTCCATCAAGTGACTCTGCAGTCAAGAAGTGGCCGCATCCGAGGATGACTATTGGCGTCTCGTCGAGGTCGATCTCAGCATAATTCTTCATCTCAAGTAGATCCACTCGTTCTTCTCTTCGGTCTGAGCATACTTGGCAGTATTCTTCCGGGCACTCCTCGCCACAAATTCCTGGGCACTGATGGCCGCAAGGCAACTTGAGTGGACACCGTAGATTGCAAGGAAGTCGGGTACACGGGGCCGCACATGGCATAACGCAGGATCCCTGATGCTCGCAGGCCCACGTGCATGGCTCGATGCATGGTGCGCATGCTTCGTGACATCGTAGAGTGCACCGTGAATGTGCACAGCGGACCTAAACAAGTTAGCCTTGATCCATTTGTGCAGTACAGAACCGTCAGGGAAGATATAGTCCTGGGGCCCATTCCCATCATTGCAAATAGACGGTGGTTGATGATCGTACTCAGTAGCCCTTGAAAGCACGAGAACATCGAGACGACGATAGCGAATTAAGAAAATCGATGTGTGCATTCCTGTTATGCAACAGCGACAAAAACAAAATATGAAAGAACATACCTCGCAGGCTGATAGACAAGGACCACAGTCTTGACCATCGTGACAAAGTCTCGGGCAAGTGTGATTGCATGCTCCGAAGCGTCGACCGCAGATCTTTGAGCACGACGAATGCATGACTACAGGTCTTCCTTGGGAGTCCTTCACACTGCATCGTCCACAAGTTCCGGGACATAGGTGTCCGCAACCCAAGGTCGACACGCAAGGGGTGGGGCATTTGAATAATTCCGAGGACACGTCGCGCAAGCACTGGACTTCCACAGTATGCTTGCATCCGGGGACCTCTTTGTGAACGAGGACAACACATTTTATCAAGTCAAGGTCTTGCGTCAGATAGCAGGGAACATGGTCCTTCGAATGGGTACAGGGAAGCTGCACGTCATCAATCCTGGTCTCACATTGGCCGCAGTCCTCGCCGCACGTCGACTTTTGACACATATGGTTGCAGGGTTTGTGGAGGCGCTGGCATTGTTGAGGACATGAGAACGCGAGATGTAAGCTTTCCGAGTGGCATTTCGCTAGGCATCTGTGACCGCAATTGGGAAGGCGTCTATCGCAAGGAAGCTGACATCCACCCTCTGGGCTGAACCTGGCGAAGTCATCAGGCTCCGAGATGTGAATTTCTGTATCGATATGTCGGGGGCAACAAAGACCGAGAGCTTTGCCTACGCAGTCTGCTCCTTGAAGCATACCTTGGACACGAGACCACATGGGCTGGTTGGAGTAGGTATTCATGTTACCGATGAGATACATACCATGTTGAGCGCGGCTAAGAAGAACATTAATCCGATTAGTGGTCTTTAAGAATCCGACTTTTCTCTCATTGTTGCTTCGAACGAGTGATACGATGATGACCTTGGCCTCTTCTCCCTGGAAGTTGTCGACGGTAGCCACACGTAGAAGGTCACTCATCTGTTTCTTTTCGAGAAGCTTAGCTGGAGAAGCCATCTGGGCGACTGCGTCGTCATTCTCCGAGCCAATATCATCGCCGATGTACCCATCTTTTGTGAGTGTCTCTTGATCACGTTCGCTAAGCACAATCTCGAAGTCATTGCGCATCTTCGAACGTATCTTCTGTAATTGTCCAGTGTATGGGGTGAGCACAGCAATGTCGGTGCTGTTGTATACCCCTTGCCTCAAAATATGTCGAACGAGTGCGTGTATCATATTCACTTCCCATAGATTACTATGTGACTTCTGGTGTGCGTCCGCTCGGGCGCCTTCTTCGTAGTTCTCATGGTTGAGCCAGAAAACGTCTTTGCGCATGCCGACAACCGAGGGAAGAGTTTTGGTACTAGTATGATCTAGCAAGCGGGGATACATCGTTTCCCTAATCAAGGTTGAGATTTCAGGACGCATACGCCGCTGAACATTCAACTGGGCCACAGGGAATGAAGGCCTGCCCCGTTCCCCAACGGAAAGCCGCTCGAATTGACTTCGATCAAGTTGGTATGAAGCTCCTTGCTGGCTTTCAAGCGATAGGTTGTAATTATTGATCTGGGGGCGGAGCTGCTGGTGATCCCCAATTTGGACAAAGTGTTCCACGCTTGGCAGTAAGGCGGACAGTATGTGAGGTTCCATCACCTCGCCGGCTTCTTCGCATATGACCACCTTGCTCCGAACGTGCTGCAGAGTAACAATCCTCCTGGCCAAACCTGTTGTTGTGACTCCAATGACGTCGGCTGTTTGCAAGACCCGACGATCAACTTCGTCATGTACCCTGGTCAATCGTTTTTGCAATGTGTCAACATCCTTGACCAACTCAAATAACCGATCCGTTGTTTCGCTGCGGATGTCTTGTGTCCAAAAGGCAACAAGCCGGCGCCTTTGGGGCAGAACAAGAGAATGGACATTGTCCGTAGCTTGAATTAGTAGCTGCTCTATCGACTCATTTGCCACATCCTTCGTTGACTCGAACAAAGCGAGACCGTTATCAGCGCACCATATATCAAAAGGATCCCTTCCAACTTTCTCAAAGCCATCTTCATCGAATCGAGAGAACTGATTATGAATGCGAGGATGTCCCTTCAGGAGGTATCTTTGAATAAAGGCCCAATCGCATACTTTCCTTGATGCTTGAAGTGTTCGCAAGAGCTTTTTGATGGCTTTTTGATGTTCATCGAGTGCTTTGTAAGTCATTGCGAGCTGATAGCCCTCACTTCTGGTCTTAGACTCGCCCTTAGAAATTACTCGCAGATTCTTGCCTTCGAGTATCGTTGACTGACTTTGCCCGCCAATTCGAATGACACGGTCGATGCCGATTCGGATGAGATGTTCTAAGAATTGATCCAGGGCGTGGTTTGTGTAGCACCTGGAAGAAGCTTGTCAGTATAGGCTCTATGCTGTACAATTCCATAAGCTTACACTACGACGATCGGTCCCAGGTCTGCTTTCGCCTTGCAGGCAAGAAGAACTTGCATGAGCTGCACACCAAGATAAGACTTTCCTGTCCCAGGTGGCCCTTGAATGAAAGCGAATTCGCGGGTGAGGGCTGCGAGTAGTGCATAGCATTGTCCTCGGTCAAGCGAGGTCTGCGCTTGTAATTCGTCAACTATTGCAACGTTGTTGATGGGAACTCTTGCTCGAACAAAGAGCTCGTCATTCGGATCTTTCAGGATTGGCTTTAATGAGAACTCAAAGCCCACGCCTCGAGCGTACAACGGTGGTGGTATGTCCTGATCGTTTGACGGTCCTTCAAGGTTGGAAAGGCGATCAGGTAAAATCCACTGGCGAAATGGCAACCGACTCAAGCGCTGCATGTCTTGTATACTCTCCAGGATCGGCAAAAAGGTAGCAAGTATGATTCCTGGAAACTCCATCAAGAGACCAGGCGAGTTGTGGCAGCTCAAATGGATCAGTGAATCTAAGTCTGTCTGACTTTGTGAAGCGAGCTTCGCTGTGATTGTAGCTTGACTGGTGTCGGAGCTGAGACCATGGTCGTGTCTTGGGTCCGTCTCCTTCTGTGTAACTGTGAAGAACAGGAACGAGCACCTCGTGTCGTGTTGGAAGAGGAAGCAGAGTAAGATGCCTTCCTCCAAGCGCTTGGACGCCTCCCACCACTTGCGCCTCTCGCCCGGCGACTTCTTGCGAGCACCAAAGGGTTGGAGGAAGGATATTTGAGCTTCGAGACCTCTTTTTTGGTCGATAGATATATATGTTACCCGCGCCTTTGGGTATGAGTAAGCTCGTACATTCCCAAGACTGAACTTTGGAGTCTTAAGAACAGCTGAGTCGTTCTCAACGGCGACGATGGCTCCGCCAAGGACGTCGCTTAATTCACCAAACACATCATGTCGTAGGAGGCGGAACTGAGTGTCAAGGTGGCGCTCTACACAATCGGAAAGGAAGTGAGGCTGGTCCAGGTCCGTGGAGGGTAGGAATGTAGGGCAGTCACTGCGGATTTCGTCTTCAGTCGGTATTATTTTGATCTTCGTGATGTCGACTCTATCGTTGTCGTGGCGATCCGAAGGCATGATTTGGTATCGTGGGTAAGTGGAGGCGACCACACCCGTAGAGACACCTTCGGTTTGTGATTCCTCATCATGCTGAAGCAATCCACGAGCGCGGATGATCATTCCGCGAAGCTCTTCGATATTGTTGTTCACCACATGGAAGGCCACAGAGTTCTGGTCAAGGCTAGTTGTTGTAACAACGTTCTCCATAGCTAAGACCAGATCCAGTAAGTCGTCGTGAAAGATAGCACGCTGCTCTCTTCTGAGTAATTCGCGCAAGGCGGTGGACATCGAGATGAGAGTCGTTTCCAAAATCACAGTCGATCCTTGGCTTTCCGATGCTTGGTACTGCTGAAGGAGTGCTGCGCTGAGACGCTGGAAGAATGGGATTGCTCGTGAACCATTGCTGCCGCTAAAGTAATTGTACAAACCGCCAACAGATGTATCAACAGACAAGCAGTCCAACAGTGCCGGGTGAGTAATGACCAAGATAAATGGCTGTGCCAGTCCTACGAAGGTACTGAATCCCTGGCCCCGTACCACCATGCCAAAGAGTGCTTGCATGTGATCACGTCCATAGTTATCCTGGTCGTCAAGATCGCGCGGGAGCATCTGCTTACAGTCCCGATCGGTTCCATTCAGGATTGCAAGGGCTCCGGTCCACAGTGTTCTCATCGTTATGGTATCGCCAACCTCTGGCGTACGCTTGATTAACCTCTTCCACGAGTGATAGTCATCTTTGGCTTGATTTTGCTCAGGCGTTTGGTCGGGTCTCTCACAAGGCCCTCCTCTGCCCTCTCGTCCTCCTCTGCCCCTGCCTCTGCCACCTACTCTAGCCTTTCCGTACACACGCCTTCCCACCCCACCGCGACGATTCCAGTCCCTACTGTCGTCGTTCGATGAATCCATGCTGTTATGGAGTTGGGAACCAGTGGTGATTTCAAGATGGAAAGATCTAATGAGGGGGTCCAGGTTGGTCTCTTAGTTGGATCAGTGAATCATGACACTTTGCGCTTAGCTATCAGCCCGAGCCAATAGAATATTAATCCGGCTGCTTCTTCCCCCGTTGGCCGAATCAGTGAAGCAAAAGTTGGTTCAATAAAGACCGAAGCCCGAAACGCATCACGGAGATAAACAAACGAGTCATCACCAAACACGAGCTAATGACGCCGGATACCTCATGTAGACAAACCCTAGTCACAGATCACTTCACTCACACCACAACTCAGTACTAGCGAAGTGGCATCTGTTCCATTCGCCGCAAACAACAGTCGCTTGACTGCCTGTCCTTTCTCTTTCACCTACCGCCTTGTCGAAATGACCGAGGACCTCTGGATCTCAGCGTAAATATCTTTGTGTACTCGCGGTATCAAGTAACACACATGTGCCATTGGTGACTTCCAAGGCTTGCCGGGATCTACGCAGCCTTCAACTCACCAAGATCTTCTGGCTCTGTCTATGGGCTATGGAGCAAGCACTGAATAACCAGAATATGTAGTCTTTGACAGTGGCTCGAATAAATAGCGCACCAGAGGATATGTCCATGATTGATACCAAAAAGCCAATAGTACAGAGATATGGCCATACTATCGTACCGCATCACAAGCCGTGATGTTCAATCCTAGCGTTAATAAGGTAGGAATATGGATGCCAGAAGCCAATGCAGCTTCCCGTATCGGCAGTAGGTCTCAACTTACGTATTCATCAAAGCACCTGTCCGTCAATAATCCAACACAAACGGCCTCGTCCGCCAGGCGGACTTTACCATTCCTTGATCGAAGGGCACGCAAGGTGGCTGGTCCGCCAGGCTCCCGCGGACCCAATGCATTGTACCGCATTGTAATGGGTCGACTACTTTCTGCTGCAACTGAAAAAGCGGTAATCGGTCTCCAGGCCGAATGTGAAGCACAAACATCGGCCACATGCATGTAAGGTCTTAAAGGAGAACGAAGGAGGCAGAGCGATTTGAACCCCGTTGCGCCTTGTAGGTCAAAATTGGGCCATCTAAGTAAAGCAGGTGCCTTGAGGAAGACGCATATCTACCGCATGTTCTTCAAGAAAGGACATGATGCGGGTTTACAATTCCTTGCCAGAGATGAGGTGGTATGCGGAGCTAGCCATTACAGCGCTAGCTCAGCCCTATAAGTCTTGGCCCTTGGCAGTCTTTGCTGCCGGACGTCAAGCCCCTACATGATGCAAGGATCACTCTGTGACCATATACATGCCCCATGTTCGCTACAAATAAAACTCAACATATCACTATCACAGAACCTCGTTCTCCGTCCTAGAAAGTCTCGCAATATCTTGCCATCCCCGCATGTCTTCCCCTCAGAACAGTATCAACAATTGGCAATTCACGATAACAATCCACCTATCCCACTATCACCCTTTCAACGCCTTCACCATGCTCCGTCTAGGAGACATCGCGGTCAGCAACTTCCTCGATATGGGGCTCGGCTCCGCTGCCCCAGAAGCTCCAAACGCAGGGCAGTCGTCGGGCTTCTCGCGCGCCATTCGGTAAGTCCAAAACAGTGCCACAAGCATGAGCTTTTCGTTTCGGAAAGATTACAGCACAAGCCAATGATACGGAGCAGAAAGTAACGACATAAGCGACCGAGGACCATTGCATGGTGGAGATGCACGACAGTGGCCGAAATCTTGGTTTAAGCTTGTAGGTTCTGGTTGGAGGTTGCTCCCCGTACCCTCAGTGTCGGCAATGCTTGCAGTCTGCACGTCGATGTCCAATCAGCTAGCCCTAATGCAATTGCTAATTGACGAGCATTGGATGGGTCGTACACACTGTGTGCTCGATTCTGATTCTCGAAGGTTAGCCTACTCTTCATTGAACTCGAGACCTTTCGCCAGGATCATGGACTGCTCCCTCTTTCGGGATGATGCAGCGATGTTCCCGATTTCATGAGGAATTGAGAAGCCTCGAGTGAGGAAACTTTCTCTTGGCTTTGTGATGACAAGTTGAAGGGATCTGAATCTGGGATCAACCGCCGGTCGGTCGGCGAGAGACTCAGAAGTAGACGCCGCTTAAGTTTTGCAGAAAATGCGTACGTGGGTGGATGTACTCCACAGGCTTCTCCACAAGCTTCCAAAGTCTGCTCTCTACAAGAGGTCGAGGACTGGGTTTAGATTCCTCGCACAAGTGATCTATCCAGTCTTGGATCTCTTTTCGACGGAGAGCTTCTAGGTTTGCACCACGTGTGTGATTCAGGTTCAATTCTCTCTTCATCAAGTGTTTGGGGTACCTCAGTGTGCTGTAGACCGCCGACGGGGTTTCGAGCATCATGCGAAGAGCTTTCATTACGTCTCTTGCTTTCGGCATCACTGGAACAACCGAAGTCAAGAAGAGGCAGACGTCAGCGGAAGGTTGTTTAGAAATGACTGGTGGAACGCATTGTCCAACAACAACCATGAACTCATAATCCTTTCTGACCTTGCGAGCAGGCCGAGGATCTACCACGAAAGCCGCTCCTGAGCCTGACTTGTAGACGTCGATGAAGTCAGCACTGATACTGATCGGGGTGCTGCTCAAAGGCGGCCCATCGAGTCGGTTGGATTCCCGGATGAAAGATTCTGAGACTGGACGCAAGCCTCGTTTGTTCTTGTCATAGATGTCATGTACTATGGCATTGGTTTGATCCCTTTTGGCTTCCCTTACCCATCGTAGCGACCCAGTCAAGGATTCGATCATGCTGCCATTACCGCCTTTCTTGTCCAACTCCAGCGAAAAGGCACTGCGCTGAATTGCGGCTTGGATGTTCTCTTTAGGCGACATAGACTGACTTCTTCTGACACGATCGATAACGGTTTCCTGGACGCACTGCATCCTTTTGAAATCCGAGACTGGCACCTTATCCCACTCAGCGAACTTTACAATAACATCCAAATCGGCCTTCGCCACGGCGAGGTAGGACAGTTCTCTGACTTGTTCCCAATTGTCAGTAAGTGAAGATCTGAGAATTATTCGAACCACGAACTCGGTATCTGCGGATATACGATTCTGCAGATGAGACGCGCCTCCGGTCCACATGTCCTCGAGCGTATTCAATGTTCTTTCGGTAAGTATTAGAGACTTCTTGTTCAGAAGTGCTCTCAAAATTCGGCGGGCGAATGGCTTGATGTGCTCCTTTTTGCTGAGAGAATGAAACATCGTCCCGGCATTGTCTCCAGTGATGTACAGTGCCAGAAACATGGAGTCAACGAGGCTTGCCTGGCGGACGACGCCCTTGGTCGAATCCAGATTTGGCATTGGTCGACCAATGGCCATACTCTCGTTAGCTTCGCAGTAATTCATAACACCAGAAGCATCAGCAGACGGGACTCTGTTCATCCAAAGTCTCACAGGATCTGCCATGGAGAAAATATCACTATCAGTGCTCACACTGACACTATCGCTGAGATCATCGATTGATAATGATTTGAGATGGTGGAGGATCGCGGGTCTGTACACGTCTCTTGCCCAGTCGAAGACGTGGTCAAGTATCAGAACAAGCTGAAGGGCCCCGTCGTGACAATTCAGTCTTCCGCTCCAGAGCTCGACTATACGCTAGCAGCAAGTCAGTGAAGTCATGGATCATAATTGCATTGAGGACTCTCTGAATATCTTACGTAAGTAGGTTCTTCAGACGACCTGTCGACGAAGCTGGCTGCTACTCGCCATGAGTCGCCTCTGTTGGCCAGAAACCATACCAGAGGACCACTCCATATGGACTGAAGATCAGACTGATTCTGTAGATCTTCTTGCAGCCTTAAGAGAGTCCGAATCGAGAAGGCTGTTTGGGCCTCGATTGATGCAAATCCGTCACCCCTCTCGGATTTTGCTTCGAGAACTAGAAAGGGAAATAAAAGTGGATCTGGAGACACTTCAAATGGGCTGCATCTGATGGTCTTCTCAACTGGCACCTCTTCTGGATCGCCTCGGCATCTGCGTTCGGAGGACAGTGCTCGCTCAAAATTCTTGGTCTCCCTCAGGCCATAAACCCTGTCTGGGCGATCTCGTTTTGCCAACTGTAACGTTACCATGGGGTCATGGATAAAGACCTCCTCCGCACGGTCCGAGAACAGCTCGTTGATGCCAGGCTCGTTGCTAGGCAGGGTCAACTGAGTCTAACCTTATGAATGGACTTTATGGACTGACAAATCATGTTGACGGCTATTGGGTTCACATCTGCAAGGCCTTCGCCGCATGCGGCGGTCTTGCAGCGAGCGACCTCTTTTGTCATTTTCAATCTGAACCTCGATTTCAGACCTCCATAGCCTAGCTAGACACATGGGACTTCCAATGACGGGATCAAGTCAGCGCTTTATAATTCTGTTGGACGATAGCTTGCGACTTACCAAGCCACTTCAACTTTGAAGCGTGAGAATACTTCAGGCTCTAACGCCAATCTCCAGCCAGCTTCGTTGACGTCTTCATGATAGCACCTCCTAGCCACTTGAACAATCCGGTTGGCTCGCTGAATTGCGTAGGCCCCCCAAGGCTCGTCAGCAGGTCTGGCCTTTCTGATGTCCTTGTAATTATCGTACTGTTCAGCGCCTAACTTCTGTATGTTTTGGAAGAGTATCTTGTAGACCGAGGGCCAAGATTCTGTGTTTACGCGGCCATCGAAAGAGATTTTGAACTTTTTCGTGAGCCTCTTGATCTCTCTTCGCTGATATCCTGCCATCTTGGATATCGTCAGACGATCGAAGAATTCTGGAGAGCAGAGAGTCGGAGCGAATTATATGGCCTTCTAGCACAGCGTGGGATCGTGCCAACATCCCGCGTCAGGGTGCATAGCCCCAGACGCAGTTGCAGGCATCGAACTCGGAAGTTAAAGCTCATTGGCTGCCAGGGTGGCTAAGCGCCGGGCCTATTGGAGACACCTTTCAGCTGTCCCTCACGAGGCCAACATCGCACAGACCATGTTTGATTGATGTTTTAGATAATCGGCTTTGATGTGAGATCGCCCATTGGCATCATCTCTGTTGAAGGGCTGATCTTTTATAGTGAAATCGTCCGAAACACAGTTCCAATATATAGACTCGGCGACCCTCGACATCCATTGCGCGGTTAATCTCCGCGACCCTCGACGAATAGTATCACACCGCAGATTCGGCAGTGGTCGAAAGATTGGATGTCGATGCCCCCAGCCTGACGCAGCTCGGTTGTACATCTGGGTCTTTTGCCCCTCAATGCAAGGCTTCCCCGGCCAGCTCGACAGCCATGTTTCAAGCGAGCGGCTCCTGTTCTAAAATACAGTGCTTTGCAAAGGCGTTGTCCCGGACGCTAGTGGGCCACACGTCGCAGAACCTCCCCTATTAAAAATAGATAGTAAGGCCTTAATAATATATAGTTATATTTATAGTTTATAGACCTTTTAATAGATCTTATAAATAGTTTTATATATCTTATTTTTAATATTTTAGACCTCTAGGCCTAGTCTACTATCTTAATATTATTATAATACTATTATATCCTCGCTATTATTATTCCTACTTAATAGTAAGACTTCTATAATACGCCTTAATATACTATTTCTATAGTAGCCTTATAATAATATAGAGACCTAGTTTATATAACCTATTATAAGATTAGACTTATTAATATATAATCTTCTACTATCCCTTATTTTATAATTATAGAACTCCCCTTATTATTATCCTTATTATCCTTATAATAGCTAGTAAATATAATAGTAAGTAGCTATTAAAATTTATATAAATATCTTATCTTAAGCTTAATTTATAATTTATAAGGGAGCTTTAAGCTTTAATTTTAAGAAGAGGTACTTAGAAGTATACCTTTAATAATAAGTTTAAGGGTATTATTATTAAGCTTAAGGATAGTAACTTAAGGCCTAATAATATACTTAAAATACTATTAATCAAGAGAGCTACCTTTATTATAAAGATATTATTATTAAGATTATATATAAGGCTCTAACTTATCTTATAAATATTAAATCCTTAATTTAACTCTTAATATATATTAACTCTTAATATATTATAATTAAGTATACCTCTTCCTTCTCCTCCTTCTCTTTTAAGTTAAGGAAGCTTTTAATTAAGCTTTAAGTAAATAATAAACTTATGATAATATATTATAATTACTTTTTAATAAATACTATTTATATTCTTTAAACCTTTTATATTTCTTAATTAATTTAATTAGCTTTACTATTAATTAAAAGAAGAGGATAAGGAGGAAGTAAGATTTATATAAGAGTATTTTATTAACTTTTATTAATTTAAATAGGCTACTTATTATTATAATATAGAAATTAAGGTAGATAATCTTTTTATAAATATAAGAATAATAGGTAAATTAGATAAATTATAAATTAAGGCTTAAAATAATTTTATTAAATCTATAATTAATAATATATTAAATAAGGATAAAAACCTTAATATTAATTAAAATTTAATTAAGATCTTAAATTCTATTACTACTATTAAGGCTTCTATTATTATAAAAAAGATAAGGGTAATTACTCCCTTATAAGTTATTATTATAAATAATATAATACCTTCCTTTTAAGTTATTATTATAAATAATATTATACTTATAAAATTTACTATTTATTTAAAATTAATACTTAAAAAGGATACTTTAAATAATAAGACTAAGGAGTAGTTATATTTATAAAATCTTAATATAAGTCTACCTTTCTTTATATAAAAGTTTAAATAAGAATAACTTATATAAATACTTTTATTTAATTATACTATTAAAGCTTATTTAACCTTAATTAAAGTTACTATTATATATAATAAGCTAATTAAAGTATATTAATAAATTATTAATATTATAAATAAGTAATAATAAAATAATATAAGATAAGAGATTTAAAACTTTTTTAATAAAGGTTTTAATAACTTTAAAGTTAAAATTATATATTAATTTAATATTTAAGTTATAAATAAATTTATTATTATAACCTTAAGATTATAATAATAGCTTATTTACTTTAATAATTATATTATTACTCTTATTCTAAATAATCCTATAAAAGCTCTTATATAAGAGTATAAAATTAAGAATAAAAGCCTAAGTAAAAAGCTATATAATAAGATTTTAATAATATAAAGATATATAAATAAAAAATATTAAAATAATAATATATTTAAAGTATATTATTAAATTAATAACTCTTTTAATTATATATTCTTTATAATTAAATAGGTTAAAGTCTAGGCTAGTACTATTTTATAAGATAATATAAGAAGGATTATAAAATAGATCCTACTAATAATACTTATAAGTAATATAAGGATATATATAAAGAGATAATTAAAGTTAAATAAATAAAAGGAATAAAAGGAGTAATAAATTAAAATACCTTTCTTATTTAAAAGTTATCTTTAAATAACTTCTTTATATAATTAATATAATATTTTTAAAGGAATATTTTAATAAATTATTCTTATATTATATCTTCTTTATAATAAACCTTTTACCTTATTAATTTAGCTTCCTCTTATACTCCCCCTTATTTTCCCCCTTATATTATAAAATATATAGACTTCTAAGTTATAAAAGGAACTTAAAGAGTAAGCTTAAAAGTTATTTAACCTTTAATCCTACTTTATAATTATCCTAATAAGAGCCTCTTAAATATTTAAATTATTTATAATACTTAAGCCTTCTATTATATTAGGATTAAAAATAGATTTTTAAGATAGCCCTATTAAAGATAATCTTATTAATTTTATTAAGTAAATAAAGAAGAGGAGGCTTATAAATAAAATAATAGATTATAATAATATATATAATAAGCTTATAAATAAAGATCTTACTATTAACTTAATATAAGGGTAGAAGTTTAATAAGGACCTATAAATAGCTCTTAATATCAAGTATAATAGAAGGATAGAAGTTTAATAAGGACCTATAAATAGCTCTTAATATTAAGTATAATATTAATATATATTTAACTTAAGGTATAAGTTAATAAGATTATAAAAGAGATGTTAATATATTATATAATAAACATACCTTAAAGCTTTTTAAATAGCTTTTACTTTATTACCTTAAACCTTTAATTTAACCTTTTAATACTCTACTTAATAAGAGCTTTATATTCAGTAAATTAATATATAAGAATAGCCTAATCTTAACCTTTATTAAGTAGGGGGATAGTATAAGGGGTAAAGGTTTTAATTATAATAATAATACTTATAAAAATTAATAGATATTATCCCTTAAGTCTAATAAATTATACTATTATTAATATAATAGTAATAAGCTTTTATATAATATTTATAGAGAATATAATATTAAATTAGCTTATAATCTTTACTTTTTATATATTATCTCTTATATATAATACCTAACTTTTAAAAGAGATTATTAAGATTTATTTACCTTAATTAAGCTTTAATTATAAGTTCTAAAAAGCTACTAAATTATCTATCTTCTTTATATAAAATAATAATATCTTAATACTTCTTAATCTATCCCTTTAAGATAGTAAATAATATCTTAATTAGATTTAAGTCTAATAAGTATAAAGGTACGTAAGCTAATTTAATACTAACCTTATCTATTATATTAATTAACTCTTAATTTTAATATATACTTACATTATTAATTATAATTATTAATTATAAGTTACTATTAATAACCTAGTTATAATAAGAGAAGACTTAAGTATATATAAAGTTATTAAATATATTAGCCTTAATAGAGCTTTAGTATATAAGGTATAAGAGGTAGCTATTAATTATAAATATAAGTAAGATACTCTACCTCTTTAATTATTTTAGACTTTATATA
>JAABUK010003057.1_pt1 | contig 28802 bp, 25 predicted proteins | sample 5559141 | NCBI WGS metagenome assembly JAABUK01 (sample SAMN10711869, study PRJNA513367) | rock metagenome | isolation source: Antarctica rocks | place: Antarctica: Victoria Land, Pudding Butte nord | collected 2016-01-03
ACCCCCCCCCCCCCCCCCTTTTTATTTTATCCATCCATCCATCCATCCATCCATCCATCCATCCATCCATCCATCCATCCATCCATCTTCACTGCACAGTCCATCTCGAGAAATCATACAACTCCGCCATCTTCTCCCCACCGCTCCCCTCCACATTCTCATAATCCACCACCGTCGACCTCCTCTCCCCTGTCAACTCTCCCCTCCCCTCCGGGTACAGACTCGTCCTCCCACCCCTCCCAAACCCCGCATACAGGGCACCACTCCTCCTGGGTTCGGGGGCCGCGGCGGCTGCTTCACGGGTGACTCTGTCGCGTAGGCGCCGGATCTCCTGTAGCCGGTTGCGCCAGGAGGAGATGTGGTCGGAGGTTGGGGAGTCGCGGTCGCGCCAGGCGAGGGAGAAGACGGAGGCGTTGAGGGCGATGAGGCGGACGAAGCCGGGGAGGTTGATGGAGGAGATTATTTTGGGGTCGGAGGCGGGGGAAATGGCGGGGAAGGTTGGGGCGGTCAGGGTGTGGACTTGGTAGTATTGGGGGAATTTGTCGTTGTCCTTGCTGCTGGTTGTGGTATTGGTGCTGGGTGGGGAAGAGGCTGGTGCTGTGACTGTTGCAGGCTCTGTTGGTGTGGAATTCTTGTCGTCGAATATCCTTGATGCAGGGGTGACAACAACGTTGATGTAGTTGAATTGCGAGTTGAAGGTGTCAAAGTCGAAGTCTTCGCCGGACCGGTTGAATATGATGTTGACGTGATCATTTCCAATGTGCCTTTTCTTATTGGTGCACTGCGGGTCCTCTCCGAGATTGGTAGGCATCATAGAGGGAACATGATAGACAACCTCTGTGACTCGATCCCGCCAGGCGTAGGTGTATTTCCCGTCTGTGTCGCTCCTCAATCCTTGAGCATTGAATTTGGCGCCGGCCAATTTGACCTGTGTGCCCAAACCGTTGAGGAAAATGTCAAAGTCGGGAGAGCCTTGAGTGTTTGCAAGTATCTTAGATTCTTCCGTTTGACCTGGTCCTACATATATAACGCCGATCTTGTTGCCGTCTACGGTCGGATTTAAGTCAAAGGCTCTTAATGCTCGATGGACATATTCGGCATCTGGAAGAGGAAACGGCTGTGCGGCAAGACCTGTGGGAGCACAGGTCGTGATCAGCTGAAGTATAATGTGTTGAGGGAGCATTGCTGTAGGTAGAGTTGTTTCAGGCCGGATGTCAGTGGTGAGTGGCGCGTGATGAAATGGTAGATCGGCAGCAAATTGCTGATACACCGAATGGGTTGTGCCGGACGCCTGCCGCTTGGTTACTTGTGAGAGCCCGGTAGTGCCAGCGGTCTCAATAGTCACGATGCTGAGGCCCACCAACCAGGATGCGACTGAGAGAGGACCGTCAGATTCACTAGCAAAATCAGGATGCGGCAGCGTCTCTCCAAGATCCGAAAATGCTGTGCGCTGCATCATGTCGATGAACACTTCACTTTGCTCGTCGAGCTGCTCATCACCATCGTTGTCGACAAAGATCAGAGACTTGATGATCCACGGCACATGCTTGGCACGTTCTGAAAGCTTCAGGGATAGAAACCAGAATATCATGGTATGGTATGCCAGAGCCGACACGTATTGCGGTAATTCCACGGCGCATATAATCTTTGCTCTGAACGGAGGCACAACGACTCCACTCAGTCTTGTTGAAGTAGGATCAGTCCTTGATCCAGTCGGAGCAGAATTTTGAGCTCGACGATCTCGCATGCTTTTGATATACCCAACGCAGATCCCAAAAATGAGGCGGACCTCATCCCCGCGAAGGTTGGTATGAACCTCTGGCAACCGCGCGAGACCAGCGAAAAATTCAAGAAAGTGCATGGACAGATGTGATTGCGTTGCATTTGTCTGAATCTTGTGGATAATCGCTGATAGATTCTTCGTTACCGAGGCAGGGATCTCGAAACAACAGATCGATAATGAATGAATGCATCCCCGAGAGGTACCTTCGAACGAGCCAATTCCCATCACAAATGCTCTCACGAGCTCATCGCATTCATTTCTGCCAAAGTGAGCGTTATACGCGATCAAAGGTGTCATAGCGTTGAATACGCAAAGCGCGACGTCCCCCTTCTTTAAACCTGTGGCTGCCGGCGGTTCATGGAATGATGTAGTCCGCACCTGCTCGCAAAGAACACTTCTCAGAAATTTTATATGGCTGATGCTACCCTCGAGTAGCGTCACATTGGAAAGCTGGGCTCCTATGTGAACAATGATGTAGCTATAGGTTTCCCAATCTGGATCTTTCTGCAAGCAGGCAATGAGAGACTCAAGCCAGATCCGAAGATCAAGTTCCATTGGGTCTCGCTGCCCTGACCAAGCAGTCATGTCATAACCAGGGGCGGCAACGTACTCGGTGGGCTCGAGGGCTGGTACCTGCGGCAAAGCAGGAACTCCTGGGTATATCCATAACGGTGGAGTTGGTTTTGGTCGACGAGTTGTTAGACCACTGCTTCTCGAAGTTGCCGGATCATCTGTGTTATCAGCAGGTTGGGGAAATTTGGCAGCTGACTCATCCGTCCTGCAAAGCGCAGCTGCTAGGTACTCACTATCGGAAGACTGCGAAACGTAGATTCTGCCGTTCGAATCACACCGGATTCTGAACAACAGTCTCATAGCAGCAAGTCTGGCTTCGGCAGGCACTTGGAAAGAGCTTGCGATCTGGTTTAATCTGCGATAAGCAAGATCGGTTCGATTAACGAGGTCGGTATTCAGCGACTGCATGAAAATGGAAACCAATCCTCTCGCGCCGATCTCTGAAGTTTTAGTAATTTCCATCCAGGACTTTCCGCGAAAGACCACCTCTGTGAGATCGTTACATATATGCTCTGTGAAGTTTATGTTGTCATATGTCATAACCGCTCGGGTGCCCGTGTCGACCAATGCTTTCAGAATCGGTGGATTAGTCTCGGTCTTGATCACCTTCAACAAACCTTGCACCACATCAATCGGGGTTGTCTCTTCTGGGCTATTCAGGCAGCCTTCATCCTGGTAAGACCAGCTCAATCCTGGAGTCCAAAGAGCATTTTCAACAGTGCTAATAGCGGCAAGGCGCACGTCGGAGGAGATGTTGGGATTTTGAACAAATACTCGAAGTATTCGCAGACCATCCTCTGTCCAATGCTGCTGATGATGCCGCCGGCTCAGTATTTCCTTGCCTGCGTACTCCAAGATCCTCATAGACGTCTCGGACGATTTTAGTTCCGCGAATTGCATGAAGTGGTTGAACACAAGAGATCGCTTGAAGCCAGTCGAAGATTGCAGAAGTTTTTCAAGAGTGGCATCGACAAGTTTTCTAACATTTGCAGGACTGCCATTTTCGCCAGATTTCATGTCTTTGGATGAGCGCACTGAGCTGGCGGGGCTGTCCTCGGCGTTTTGGTTTGGAACCCTGACAGCGACGTATGCTGCGTCTAAAATCTCCATTAAGCGTTGAAATTGCTGGTCGGACTGGTTTGCAACAAAAGAGTCCTGGCCCACCAAAGCGACGAACAGTGGCAAAACAGCTTCGTTCACTCTTCCACTTTTCATCGCGGTAGCTGACGACATCGAAGACAGTAAGTCGTCAATCGAAACAGCTTGAGCCGTCTTGGTATCCACGAGCTGCTGAAAGACTAGTGTAGCTCCTCTTGCTGCATTGGTGGTAGTGCTAATCTTGGAATCTTCGAGCTTATTTACGTCTGTACGCATCAAGCCGTGCAGCACTTCGATAGTACGAAAACTATTTGCGCCCGACAGAAGGAGGTCCAGACACTCGTTGAAGTGAGCAGGCAATTTGGGAAACGAACCGCGAATGCCGCACACAACATACAAGGACTTCTCCATAACCGAAGGTGGGCAGCCGTGTGTAGAATAAACAGATTCCAAGAGCTTCAGAAGGCGATCGAAGTCAACCGTAGCTCCACTTTTCGAACAAATGTACAGTGCAGACTCCGTCAGTATCACGATATCTTCTTCGGCCAGACCTTCATGATCGAGTGCCAAGTAGTCTGTTGTATAAGCACAAATCCACTCAAAATCATCATCCTCGGGCAGAGAAATCTTCTGGGCTTTTTCGGTCTGGTTTTTTCGCTTCTGAATTAACCGCGCCGCATGGGCTTTTTCAAACCACATACGCAGCCACTTGGATAAAATTGGAAGCATCGACGAATAATTAGCGCGTTTACAAGCATCTTCAGCATCGTCAATCACGTGTCTAGCAACCAGCTTGAGTGAGACGTTGCTTGCTGGGTGTAGGTCTTTAAAGCCTTTCAGCCATTGCTTTGCCGCTTGTGGTGAATTGTCGTAGTCTTGACTAAGAATCAAGAGTTCTCCAAAGTCGACGCTCTGGGAGCTCATATGGCTTGCGAAAGGTGGCCAGGGCTGCTGGGAGCCACGACGCGAGCTTGTTTGCGATGTGCTAGTGGTTTCGACCTGTGAAGCAGTAGTACTTGCTGGTCCATGACCACTCGTTGACTCAGAAGCTGACTGGGGTGTAGAAGCATGATTCCCAGACATACAGTTCTCTCCCGTCAACCGTGATGGAGCAGGCAGCAGAGGATCGAGATGTCGTGCTTGTCCAGTGCCGCGCAACCGTCCCTGATGAGGAGCTGCTGAGCAGATCCTAGAGCCAGTCAGCCTCGAAAAAAGACCGTCCGAAAACATTTTGTGACAAAAATATCGAGAAATACAACCTCAAACTCCCAGACCGAAGAGGCACAGGAGAAATTGAAGTTCAATAAACGAGACATAATTCCAAGAAAATGAGGACTGAAACACTGCACCGTGGTCACTCACCACGAATGATATGAGCTAGGCAAAGACAAGGGATTCCCAGCACAACAGCTTCAACGAGCGTTCAATGGCCTCCACAGTTGCGGTCTACTATCATCCAGTGATTCAACTCGACTACGCCAAGATTAGAGATCGAAGGCAGCGCACGATGCCATTCACGGCAAAATGCAGAGATCAGCGTTCAGCCACTCCTTTGCCTCTCTTAACGTGATGTCTCTCGTTTGTTGCGTACTTGTGTGTGATGGTCATGTCAAGTGGTGATGGGTTTGATAATGTTAAGAGAGTCTGCTAGCCCCAGGCCTGATACAACTTTTGCGGCCCGAAGATCGGCCGCCCGGCGCTAGTAAGCAGCTTCCCTGAAAGGGCTTGGCACGAATTATGCAAACAAATCGACCCCATTTGATTCTGCGATAGAGAGCGTCATCCAGCGACGTTTACACAAGTGACATTCGAAGTACAACGCTCAATTTGCCATAACTACAATCTGGGGGGTTGTTTTAGCTCCAGCTGAATCAGCAAGAACGTAAGATCGAAGATCGAAACATGAGCACCATGAAAGCAAAGTTTGTTGATTGGCGACCTTGAGTCACTTCCAGAACAGCAGACTCTCTTATTTGGTCCAGAGAAGACTTTTTGATTCTTCCACATGGCAAAAAGTGGCGCAGCGGCTATAGAGCCATCTTTATTGGCACAGCTTCTAGAAGCCACACTCGATCCACGGCAGAACAAGGAAGGTGAGTTGCAACTACACTCGCAAGTTTCCAAGTCACTGATGAAGCCACAGCCGAGCTCAAGATTCGCGCCGAAGAAAAGAAACCCGGCTTCTCACTGGTGCTTCTTCAGATCACTGCTTCTGATTCCTTTCCACCGAATAGTAGACTAGCAGGTGCGCTTTTCTTCAAAAACTTCATCAAGCGAAACTGGACGGACGAAGATGGAAATCACAACCTTCCTCACGAAGAGGTTGCATCTATCAAACGTGAATTGATTGGATTGATGGTCTCGGTTCCGTCAGCCATTCAAGCGCAACTTGGCGAAGCTATCAGTGCCATCGCAGACAGCGATTTTTGGCAACTGTGGGACACGCTGGTTGACGACCTCGTATCGAGACTCACTCCGGACAATCACGTTGTGAACGCAGGAGTCTTACAGGTAGCGCATTCGATCTTCTCAAGATGGAGGCCCTTGTTCCGTTCGGACGAGCTTTTTACAGAGGTCAACCACGTCTTGAGCAAATTTGCTGCTCCGTTTATGTCTCTGCTCCAGAATCTCGACGCATGTATCGAGAAGGACAAATCCAACAAAGCTGCTCTAATGCAGGAGTTTGCTGAATTGGATCTTGCTGTGCAACTTTTCTATGACTTGTCTTGCCAGGATCTGCCGCCTCAATTTGAAGATACATTGTCCCCACTTGCGGACCTCTTGCTGAAGTATCTACGGTTTGACAACGAGCTCCTCCGCACTGATAATGAACATGAAGCTGGGCCCCTCGAAAATGTCAAAGCAGGCATCTTTGAGGGCCTGACCCTCTATGTACAGAAATATTACGACGCTTTCGGACCGCATGTAGAACGTTTCGTCGAGAACTCATGGGAGCTCCTCACGACTGTTGGTTTGGAACCCAAGTACGATGTGTTGGTTAGCAAGGCACTCAATTTTCTGACCTCCACAACAAGCAATGCAGAGCAGGCAAAACCATTCGATGACAACAACGTTTTGGCACAGGTGGTTGAAAAAGTCATATTGCCGAACTTGAGCTTGCGTGATTCAGACATTGAGATGTTCGAAGATGAGCCGATTGAGTTCATACGGCGAGACCTAGAAGGATCAGACAGTGAAACCAGACGAAGAGCCGCGACGGATTTCTTGAGGAAGCTCATGGAGCAATTCGAAACGCCAGTCACGACTGTGGTGTCGACTTATGTCCGACAATATCTTAGCATCTATGCCAAAAATCCAAGGGAAAACTGGAGGTCGAAAGACACTGCAGTCTATCTCTTCTGCTCGATAGCTGCCAAGGGCACGCCAACCGCTGCTAGAGGGGTCACACAGACGAACAGTCTCGTCGATGTAGGGGAGTTTCTTACCAACAACTTAGCCGGTGACCTGACAGGCTCTGACATTGAGCCTCTATTGAAGGTCGACGCCATCAAATATCTCTACATCTTCAGAAGCATCATCACAAAAAACCAATGGCAGCAAGCGATGCCTTTATTAGTGAATCGCCTTGGAGACTCTAATTACGTTGTCTACACCTATGCTGCCATCGCCGCTGAACGTGTTTTATACCTCGCAGATGAGAATGGGAGGCCGCTCATTGATCCTGCCCAAATCACTCCGCTGTCCAAAGATCTGCTTGAGCACTTGTTTTCACTCATTGAACAGGACAGCGCCCCGGAGAAGATTCAAGAGAACGAATTTCTCATGCGGTGCGTGATGAGAGTGCTCATTGTGGTCAAAGAAGGTGTACTGGCAATTACGGACACGGTACTGCAGCATCTTGTAAACATTACAAACATTATTTATCGAAATCCAAGTAATCCGAGGTTCTATTACTATCATTTTGAATCGATCGGAGCTTTGATCAGGCAAGTAAACCCTTTGCGATGAGGTCAAGGTACTAACAGGACTATAGATTCTCAGGTCCCTCGCAGGCTCTAAAAATGCAAGAAGCATTCTTCAGCCCCTTCGTCGTTGTTCTACAGAATTCAGTCGACGGTGAGCAGGGTAAATTCCCTCTAGTAGAACCCGGGTAGCTAATCGAATCTTAGAATTTATGCCTTATGTATTCCAGCTCTTTGCTGCGATGCTTGAAGTTGAACCGACGAAGCCTCTGCCACCGCCGTTTCAATCACTCATCGGGCCCATTATCGCACCACCGATATGGGAGCAAAGGGGAAATGTACCGGCATTAGTGCGATTGCTGACAGCCATCATTCCTCGTGCGGCTGAAGATCTCGTCAAGAGCAATCATTTAGAGGGCGTCCTTGGAATATTCCAAAAACTGGTGTCCACTAAAGTTTACGAAAGCTATGGATTTGACCTGCTGGAATGCGTCATCGAGAATTATCCTCCATCTACCCTGGAGCGCTATTGGATTCATTTCGTGACTATCATGCTTACTCGTTTGCAAAGCCAGCAAAGTACAGGGTTTCAACTCCGCTTTGTTCGTTTCTACCACTTTGTAGCCTCGCGTGATGACAAAGGCATGGGCACTGATTTTTTCGTCGCGGCGACAGATAAAGTACAGCAGGATGTTTTCAGAGGTCTCTACTTATCCGTTGTCTTACCCAAAACTCAACAACTTACTCGGCCACTCGACAGGAAAACAGCAGCTGTTTCCTTTACGAAATTACTTGCCGATTCGGAAGCGTTCGTGAACCGCTATCCGAAGGGCTGGCCACACACATGCAACGCTCTATTGAAGCTTCTCGAGGCTCCACCAGTGCCATCCAAAGGAGAAGATACGGTTGCGGATCATGATGTAGATGACAGCAGCTTTGGAGTGGGCTTTACGCAGTTGCAGACCATCAGAAAATCTGTCAGTGACCCGTGGGCTAACGTAACAGACTTGAGGAAGTGGGTGGGTCAGTATTTACAGGCCGCTGATGGGAGGCACTCGGGTCGCATCGGAAGGTTCGTGAACGAGGGACTGTCGGAGGATGCCAAAAAGGTCCTTTCGACGTACATGCACCTTTAGAGGCCATGCGGCCTCCGATGAATGGGGGAAATGTGCGATTGGTAGAAGCTGATAGCGCAATTGAGACACAAAATAGATCATCGCCGAAAGTTTCTCATCTTTCTGCAAAGGGCAACATATCTCGTTAAGATCACTATGGTGCCAATCGTGCACAAAGCACCACGCCTTCACAAGATATAAGTAGACAGCAGAAATCATGGACCTCTACTTACTTGATATTGGTAGTGTTAGCGCGTTGGAGTGCGCTTAGGCGGCAAATCATCGGTGTATCCATGGGGAGTTTTATCGAGTGTCAAAGCGTCAGCATTTTCTATCATCATTAACTACGACCGAAGATTGAATGCTTGCCACTTGCTTGTCGCTCTCGCAAAAGCGTTTGCCGCATGTTTCGAGAGCAATGCCGTTTGAAAAGCCGTGGAAAGGTGCTTATGTTTGTCTTTGCTGTTGTCTGAAGTCAAACAAGAGATCTTTTTCCTCGAATCTTCAACACAACAACTCGACGCCGGCAAGCCAGCAATCTACCGGCCATCCCCCTATCGGGAATCAATATTTCCAATCTACTACTACATCACCTCCCGCTGTTACGCAAATAGAAGGTTTTATCGGCAATGGAAGCCAAAGTCACTCGCAGGGAGATAACCAAGGAGCGCAGGATATCACCAAGCCGTCCGCTAAGCCTAAGGTGCGACGAAGCAGAAGGGTCCACCCGCGACCGCGCTTAGTTCACATGCAAGTACAAAGCATCGCAGTTTTCAGCAGGGTGGGAAAAAAGTTGTCTGAGGCATCGCAACCCGGTGCTTTGGTAGACGATGCTGTACAGCAAGTCCTTCAGCAAGAAATCGAACCCCACGAAAAGAATTTCATAGACTCCTTAAGCGCAATCTATTTGGGAAGAACTGTTGAGGATATTCTGGGTGAGCTCAGTATCCTGCAAAAGCTAGATGGAAGCTCGCCTCTGGACGGACCTACCGAAACTCTAGTCGCGACATTGACGAGGAATGGCCTGCTAAGGGCGCCACCCCGGAGCCCGTGGCATCGTGAAGCGCTTCAACGCGATTCTGCTGTAAATCCAACTGGAAGTGAGCAGGCATTGCAAGCGGGGACAGCGACGAGTTCGGCAAAGCAAAAGGGCCGGAAAGCTCCTGCTAGAGAGCTACGAAGGTTACGGAACGAGGAGAAGCTTCGCATGAGGGAAGCAGCAGCAGCGCAAACCGAGACTCCAGACGAGAACACCAGACGGGGAAAAGAAGCCGACGACGTGCCCCCCACGAGCAAAGTGAAGCATAAATTCACTTCAACGCTTGATGCTGATGCCTTGAGCATACTCCAACTCGCTAGAACTGGACCCGCAGTTCCCAATCTATGTCATGACCTGTCTAGAGTACTTTTCAATCCTGGCATTTACCAACTGCAAGACCCAAGATCACGAGTTTATAATTTCGATCCATATCTGGAGAAGATCATGCCCGTGGCAGAGTTCGACTTCAAGATTCTCAAAGAGTACATTACTTCCTCCAAAGATGACAACCTGCGTTCATTGGCCGTAGAGCACGGCAAGAAATACGTTGGCTCGTCGTCAAGCATGACCTCGACGTTGGGCCAGTTTCATTTTCTACTCTCGCAATGGAGAGATATCAACACCGAAGCACTGTCTAGAGGGTTTTCCGATACACTGAAATCATTCACGATTATACAACGCAGCCCAAGCTCAGTCTTTCTCCGTTACCAAGATGGGGTGTATGCTATGGACGCTGACAAAGAGTATGACTCTGGAAATATTCTGATGAGTCTTGGGAAGTCGATGGAGAAGCTGTTGACGCAAAGACCTCACAATTTTGAGCGTTACCGGAAAAGCAGTGAGGTCAGAATTCCGGAAGAAGAGCGGAATGCTCCTGAGGCGTACCAATATACTCATGCTGGTGATCTCTTGATGCGTGCGCAACTGGATGCCTGCGACCCTCGGCTACCTGGGACTGGTACTTTTGACCTGAAAACAAGGGCTGTCGTGTCGATTCGACACAGCCTTCAACAGCATGAAGAGGGCTTTGGCTATCAGATCAAAACCCGCTTTGGCGACTGGGAATCGTATGAACGGGAATACTTTGACATGATGCGATCAGCTTTCTTGAAGTATTCTCTGCAGGTGAGGTTAGGCCAGATGGATGGTATCTTTGTCGCTTTCCATAATGTTGAACGCATTTTTGGCTTCCAATACATAAGTCTACCAGAGATGGACATGGCTTTGCACGGACAGTATGACACCACGCTTGGAGATCAGGAATTCAAGTTTAGCGTGGAGCTGCTGAACCAGGTTCTTAACCGTGTCACTGAACGATTTCCCAAACGGTCCCTGAGGCTCCAGTTTGAAACTCGTGACTTACCTGCTGGAGGCATCTTTATGCAAATATTCGCAGAACCAATGGACGAAGCAAGCATTGACGCGATTCAGACATCCAGAAAAGAGGCCATCGACGCGTTTGAACAACACTTGATGAACCCGGAAAAGTATCCGCAACCCCACGACATCAACCAACTTGAAGCGATGCACGAGCACCATAAACCTCTTCCTGGTGCCGACATGGCTGCCACAACATTATCAGTCTCGGCAGACTCCAAAGCACCTTCTACACCAGGAGTCGAATCCTCAATGAATGAGGAGCCTGCTCGTGACAATGCCCCAGTGAAAGGAGTTGAACAGATCGCCAACAACGGACGGGGTTGCCCTGATGAAGATTGTGGGGACTCAGATACTGCTGAGACTGCGAAAGCGGCAGCTAAACGCAAGTCAAAAGTCGAGCTGCTAGCACTAACGCTGCGAATACAGCACAGGGTTAATGGTGGGGTGGTGAAACGTCCCACCCATCTGACTAGCTCAGATAATTGGTCCCTTGACTACAGCTTGGAGGAGGAAACGCGGGAGGCTTTTGCTCAAGCCCAATATCGAGCGTCGAAGGCACGAAGAAAGACCACATTGGAGCAGCGCGAGGGAAACTCAGCAGCGAACTACTACCTGAGAAAGTTGCGCGACATGGCAAACAGTGGAGCAGAATGGCGAAAGGCTCAGGATGGATTAGATGCCGGCCGCGAGCGGGTTGTGCTGTATGAGGATTGATGGCCGTGCTCAGCAGCTTCCCCCAAACGGCGTCGCAGGGGTGGGCGGATCTGGCAAAAGCATCGTGGGAGCCCCGTTGCATGGCCAAAGACATAGACATGCCATGGTCGACTAGCTAGGGACTTTTGCATGTAGGACAATACTGCGTGTGAATCCGGACTCGACTACTGACTCTGTTGCCCCGTCTATTTTTCTTTCCATCGCATCCTTTTACCCCACTGCCCAAAGGGCAATCTATGAGCTGAATAAGGGAGTTTACTCGAGGCGCTCACATCAAGAAATACTGTGTAGTACTACATCACTAGCGCCGAAGGCTGCCCACAAAGCTGCGATGGTTGTTCACCTGGCAGAAGAGCGGAAAGTCGGAGCTTGACGCAATCGCTGCACACCCTTCTCAAGCAAAACATGGGCTTTTCCTGCATATGGTCCTCGACTCGTTCCTCCACTTCTTCAATGACTTTGCCATGGAGCTGGCTCCACTGACTTCATACGTGAGCTAAGCTTCCGATCGACTCTACGAATCCCATTGGCCCAGAATAAATCAACCTAGCTCTCTGTCCATCACCACCCTGCCACTTCAGTGCAGGCCCACCGACTCCCAGTTACGGCATAATTGTTCGAAACTGGCAGCATTGCAAGGAAAAGGCGCAGATAAAACCGAGAGATCTTCTTCTTCTTGGTTTGGAAACACTCAAGATAGATGGGTGGGCTCTGGCCGTTTGGACCAATTGAGGCAGCCATGACAAGAGCGGCCTTGACACATAAAGCTCTCAATGCAGGAAAAGATTGAAGCGCACAATCCTCGTGTGAGCACAGCGAAGGACCATACGGCAGGAATTCTTCCAACATGTCTGATATACGGCGCCGGAAAAGCCTGAGCATTTTCCGACCAGCGCTCCCCACTGTGTCCACGGGATCCAGTGATGAGTCTTCCTCGGGAGGAGGCGTAAGTGGAAATGGAGGTAGTCTACTACGGAAAAAGGCCGGCAGACCTCTGTCCATCTTTGCTTCGCGGTCGACACCTTCCAGCCCGTCGATCCCCAACTATGATGCGCCCAACTTCGAAAAGGTTAGCCTTTCAGATAGCCCGAAACTTCGGCCCTGGGCTCTACAGAAGGGAAACCGGACGTCGGTTTTTGGGTCTTTCAAGTCGTTGCGATCTTCTGAGGACGATGATAGGCTCACAAAGACGGAGTCAAAGGCGTCTTCAACAAATGAGGAGAGTGACCTACCAGGGGGCATGCAGGCTGGCCCATTTGGCAGTTCAGTTCTTCATCACGGGGAAGTCCAAACCATGGGAGGAATGTTTCGAAAAAGAAACCACTATCTCGTATTGACTGACACACACCTTTTGCGTTTCAAGGGACAGGCCAGAGCTGCGGAGATGTATCCTGTGATTCCTACGTCTATAGGCAGAAGTGGTGGTCACAGGCAGTCAATGGCATCATTCGGTTCGAACAGCGACGTACAAACCTCCCTCATGTCAGACATTGTGGATGGTATTGCTCTCAATCAAATCATTGCTACATCGAAGCTGGACGACGGAAGACCTTACTTTTCGATCGAGGTGTCGCATCTTGAAGACGCAGTCAACAAAGCCTCGACTATGGCCATGCAGCTCAATGACCCACGAGAAGCTGACCTCTGGCTAGCCGCTATTCGCAATGAGGCAGCAAGGGCTAGAACAAAGCACGGCTACGATTTCCCACCTGCAACGCTGGCCTACATCGCCCAAGCTCTGGAGCATGACCGAGATTACGACCCCAGACATTTCAAACTCTTTCGAGTCGTGCAGCGTTCTGCCAATAAGTCTGTAAGCAGATCCTCAACTGACGACCTTGCTAAACTGAATTCTTCAACTTGCTATCTGGCCCTTGGCATCAATAGCGTTCACTTGGTCCCGCTAAAGAGGCCAAACGATCGGTCTTCAGCGTCTTCGTTGCAGGATCTAGAAGGCCCACCCTCCTTTGGCGTTACGACCCTGGCTTCAATGTCCTTGCAGCCAGGGGATGATACCTTCCAACTGGCCTTCCGCATACCCCTGCAGAGCACTTTCACCTTATTCCTTGCGTCGGCGAAGGCGAAGGAAATAGTCCTCTCGGTAAAGAATAGGGCGGAATATCTGAGGCCAGAATGGGTCCATCAGCCCTTTGCGTTCTTTGCGCCCAAGGAGCTTGACGATGACATGGCTCTATCAGAGTTCTCTGAGGATGAGCACAAATGTTTCGACCGCACCTTGATAGCATACGGTGCTGGGTTCAATGTTGACGTGTCTCGAATTTGCTACAGCGTCGACTATCAGTGCGAGGATGCACCCTGTTTCAGACTTCTCAAACCATTCCATTCTGCCTACAACGCTCTTGAGCTGCTAACAGTCATGAGAGCTCTACGATACAACGAGTCCTTCACTTCCATTTCATTTGCCGGCATCAATCTGGACGTGCTACAAGGTATCTATGATCTGTATGGCGTAGACCTAGATGCTCAATATACACGCTCCGGGGTAGCGACAAACCTCTCGAACCATGAAGAATTGCCTCTGCTTTCTCAAGAGATCAGAGCACTAGCTCTGAAAAGCAGGAGGCTTCGACGATTCGACTTCTCGTATTGCTTGTCGAGACGACATCGGTCTGGCACCGGCGTTGACACGAAAGCGTGCGGCATACCTGAGGCACTTGTTCCTTTGTGTAAGAAGATATTGACAAATGTTGACTGGCTGGTATTGAATGGCATCAGACTTGGAGATTCTGATCTTGATCACTTGGTCGACGCAGCTTCTCAAAGGGTTTGCCATCTCCGAGCTCTTGAAATAGGTAACTGCGGCTTGTCTGTGCACGACATCGACGTACTGTTATCTACTTTAGCTGTCCAGGAAAGTACTATGGAAGTGATTGACATCGCCGGGGTTCAGGGAAGATTCAGTCCAGAGCTTTTCCAACGTCAGATTGGCTATTTTGGCCATATCCGCAAGCTCAATCTCACCAGAGTGCAGAAGACTGCGGGCTCTGAACCTTTGATTGCTCCTGAAACGTTGCTGACATGGAGGCTAGAAGAGCTTCAATTGAGCCAGACTGTTGTCAATCAAGAGACTGTGGACTCAATCGCGGCGTATCTTGCAAGCTCCAAGTCAGACTCTCTCCATGAGCTTGGTTTGGATCAATGCGGGCTTACGGGCAAAGACCTTGCCATCATCTTCCGTGCGATGAGCCGAGACCATGGACCGCCACGTAAAATGCACGTCAGCGCAAGCGAAAATCGCTTGAAAGCGGGATACCACTTCCTTTTCGACCTCGTCGGGAAGAACAAGACACCGACGTATTTGACGATGCGCATGATTGAGTTTGAGAAAGAGCATCATTTCCGACAGTTGGTGCAAGCCCTTCAGAAGAATACAGCGCTGAAGGTCTTGGATATCTCGAAGGCTTCCTTACCCTATGACGCAGGAGATGAGACATGCCAAGACCTGCAGAAGATGTTTGAACAAAATTCCTCGCTGGAAGAGCTGGACATCAGTGGTGAACAGGCTCACCTTGATTCGGCGAGATTTGGTATTGGTCTAAACCTTGCCCTGACTGGACTGAAGAGGAACAAGACTCTGAGAATACTTAAGATTGAGCATCAGAACCTAGGCATGCAAGGAGCCAACACGTTAGCGGAAGTTCTCGAGGCGAACGATTCTTTGGTGGAAATCCACTGTGAGAACAACGACATCAACCTCCAAAGCTTCACAGTGCTTGTCAATGGATTACAGAAGAACAAATCCGTCACGTACATGCCCTCAATGACCCGCGATCGAGAGAAATCGTTAGACAAGGTGAGGAGGGAAATCCATGCCATGAACAAGAGCTCCGATCTTGCTTCTACTTCGGGCGGATCTTCGATAAAGCGGACCCTGACTGGAGTGATGGGGAGTAGAAGCAACCGGCCGTCTCTAGCTCAGAGCAGCGCCAGTCCCATTCCTGCCTACACCGATCAAGATATCAAAGCTGCAGTGGATGCGTTACATGACAAATGGGATGCGGAAACCGAGCGAATGCAAAGCTATCTTGCGAGAAACTACCATCTCGCACAGGGGCTCCCGTGGGGAGATGACGAGACGGGCGAGAACCAGAGGCCGCGGACGGCGGAGACACTGGGAGATGTTTTGAGAAGCGTCAAACTGGATAGTACGCCGACTCTGGAGAAAGAGCTGGGGTTGGGATGGCTGGACGAAAAGGCTGATCTGACTCCGAAGAAAACACCTATATCTTTCCCTCTGCCAGAAGAATAGCGGTGCGATGCGCGTCTTTTTGGCTTCTCGGTTTCGATAACAGCTTGGGCAGCGGCGCAAGGAGCCGAGATAGAGAAAACAGTGCATTGGCGGTATTGATTCTTGCTATGAACATAAAACTATGGAAGGGTCACGACGGATGCGACATTGTATAGACTGCCTACCCCTCGATAGCTCATTGCTACGATTCCCCGCAGGAGTCAATGCTGAGACTGGGGCACGGAAGCCAGTATATATATACCCCCTCTCGCTGTATGGGATACAATAAGGCTCGCAATACAACCAACAGTCTTAGAAGTCTTCACTACATGATGAGAACAGATAAACTGATACGTCGTTATACATGCTTGCAGTAACTACCAGTAGTAGACGCTGCAGGTTGCCAACTCAGGCGATGCCCTGCTTCTCATAGGATCAAGTAAGTCCTGGAGAACCATTACAGTGCCATCCTGATCTGAGGACCCTTGCTGACACCGGGCTTGCTTCCTGCAGGATCATGAAAATTGCCCGGATGGTCTTGGTGTCGTGTTAGCCTGGACATGAAGAGATTGCAACCGTTGCCTTGCCCCAAGCTGCGCACCTACGTACTCCACTATAAAGGACTCAATGACATCCCTCTTCGCCATCCGAGTCACACTCTTCTTCTCAAACAGTGCCGAAGAGTACAGCGCAGAAAACCTCATCTGTCACAGGCTCATACTCAGGCACCATGGCGCTTCCCAGTCGCGATAATTCTTTGACGATAGGGGCTTAGGGACTCCACCCTCATCTCCCAATCCTCGACACGAACTTTCTTCGAAACCAACACCAGCAGATTCCTCTCTCCTCTACACGAATTCTCTTGGGCCTCTTCCCCAGCGCTGACGCCCTCTCTTGCCGATCTTCGCGCCACTTTCCTCCGACTCTTCAATCTACCAAGCATAATTAAATCCTCGACCTATCACAATGCGCCGCGCTCTCGTCATCTTCCTCGCAATAAACGCTCTCATCCTCACCTTCCTTATTAACTCCGTCTTCACCCTCTTGACCCTCCTCTTCGAGGACGGTTCTGCAGACGCAATATCTCGCTCGGAACTCCCTGCGCCGAATTCCACTCTCATTGATCGTCGCCCCCAACTAATCCCAAAAATAATCCATCAGACCTACAAAAATGGGACAATTCCTGCCAATTGGCGTGCAGCGCAACAGTCCTGCATTGACCTCCACCCAGACTACGAATATAAACTCTGGACTGACTCGATGTCTCGCGACTTCATCCATGATGAATACCGGTGGTTTTTGGATACATTTAATGGGTACGAGCACCCGATTCAACGAGCAGACGCCATTAGATATTTCGTCCTTGCGCACCATGGAGGCATCTACCTCGACCTAGACGATGGCTGCAACCGTCGACTCGACCCTCTTCTATCTTACACTGCCTGGGTGCATCTCACGATACCGACTGGCATTTCCAACGACGCTATGGGTGCCGTGCCCCACCATCCATTCTTTCTCCGAGTGATCGAAAGCTTGCAAAGATATGATCGCAAATGGATTCTACCTTATATTACGATCATGTACTCAACCGGTCCGCTCTTCCTTAGCGTTGTCTGGAAAGAATGGATAGGTGAGAATAGTTGGCGAGGCGGGGACTGGGAAGGTCGCGTGCGCGTTCTCATGGAATCGGAATACAACCGGCGTTCTTGGTCCTTTTTCAATGAGTACGGCGGCAGCAGTTGGCATGGTAAGGATGCCAAACTTATCTTTTGGATGGGCAGGCACTGGATGCTGCTTACGGCTGTTGGATTCATGCTTGCTGGCGTGGTGGGCATGACGTTCTGGTGGGTGTATGGAAGAGTAATGTTGTTAGGCTCGCACAGGATGTCTAGAATGGCAGGCCTTGCCCACGGCAGAAAAAACAGCAGCCCTACCAGATTACGATTGCCGTTTTGGAGGCGGTGGACCAGCAGCAAGCAGCAGTATGAGCTTGTCGACCAGAGAGATCCTTGACGACTCCACCCGCCATGGTTTACTTCTTCTTCATGCTACGTTCTGTGTTCTTGTGTATACACTCGCAGCATTGCGATTTGGGAAGCAAGGAGGTGTTCACCCTATCTTTTCTGCGCTGCCGAGCGAGCGGGCATTGCATCAATATCAGCCGACGCTGGTATATTGGCGCTCATAGGACAACGCGTGACTCCGTTAATCGCCAGATCCTAGCAATCTGTGCCGCATGGAGTACGCCACTCAAGATGCCCGTGCCCAGGGCATTGTTCAGAAGCCGCTTTCGTCGGCTGCACCTAATCTAATATATGTCTGCGCTGTCCTGCTAATTCCTAGTATGCACCCAGTCCTCGTTGATCCCATCGATCAGCCTTTCCGAATCAGCAACAGCCTGGTCTTCCTTTAAACACTTTCGTAAAAATTTCCCCCACTTTTGATCAGTCAATACTCGAAGGTTTGTAAGATGTGCATCGAGCTCACCCCGCTCCAGGCCTAGGGTGATGGGTGAGTTCGGGGTGATGCGTGGAGGAGTCTCGCCCGAGGCTCGCGCGTCACCTCCAATTCCCCCTGCATAAGCCACCGCAATGAGCATTTCTCTACGCGCTTGAACGCGTCGTACGTTTGTTTATATCTCTCCTGGTGAAGGAAATACCAAAAACGCTCAATCGAGCCATCTACAGCGTATCTCGCAATGACTATACAGAAAATGGCTTGTTGAGCTGATATGCTCATTACGGTAGCCACCGCGAGTAGCCTCAGCAGGGGTATACATACCCCATTCAGTGGGGGGCCCTCTCGTTGACCACGGATACTTATCTACCAAGAATCCATCGCCACAGCCTTGACGGTTTGCTACCAGAAACCATGTGCTGGTGAAGCTGGCGCAGGAAGCTACTGTACGGTTCTGTACGCACTTGAATTTTCTGCGGTATTTACACTTCCCACTCCAACCCGGTCTACCCTCACCGCCGTGAGCCCCTTCTCACGTGATCATGACCTGGCCAATCCAGGCTCTAGAAGCCCGTTCCAGTGTCGCCATGCAAGGCACGATCTGGACCAGCCCGGTGAGCCAACAATGCTAGTTCCATGTCTTCGGGATACAAAATTCGATGCAGATTTGCCTGAGCCAGCTTTAGATCATCAAGCTGAAGTGCCTTCCTGGTCCTTCGCCACCACAACAGGGGTCGAAATTCTACTGATGGTTGTGGCGGCAGCAGATGGTCGTAACAGACTGACTTAAGTCCTGCATGGACACCTTTATAGCCGATGTTACTATTGGACCAATCGAGCCAGATTTCAATCTTTCCGTGCTTCTCCACGTAAGTTTCCAATTGTTCGCCGATTTCCTGCCAAGTTGCGCTCCGCCCCGCTGATGCCTTTTGCCTCGCTCTCGCCGGATTCACCTTAGTAATTTTTACGAGAACCTGGTGAGGAAAGTATGTCGACTGTCGACATGCCAAATCATTCTTTGAGAGACGATGGTGGATCGTCGTCGGCGAAAAGACGATAGGCACTGGGTGGAGGAGCGGGACTGGTCCGGCTTGGCGGCTTATTTTCTGTCGGAAATGCGAAGAATATACGACTGAAAGAGGGACTGCAAAGATTGCTTCAGGAAAATGGTATCGCAAACCGCATGCATCGCATTCGGCATTGTCAAGGACTCGATCCCCATTTGAACCCCTCGATGGTTGGGTGCTCCGGTACCTCTTGCGGTCCAACTCCACGCAGTCAACGAGGCCACAGAGCAAGCTCAGACGAATTGTAAAAATTACGTGAATGTGCCCCTGTCTTCTCACTAGCGTAAAGCAGATGGATATTGAAGAAGACTTCCAACCCAGCCTCGCCGTCGCAAGGGAGGTTCACAATCAGGCGACATCAAAAAGCACCCGTCCAACCCTGCTACCTCTCTCGATCTCGATATCCTCTGACTTTCTAACACCTACCACCATCTTTCTCAAGCTGTCGTCCGGGTATGAATCAGGCTGCACCGTGATGCCAAGGTCGGTGCTGATTCCCGCAGAGCTACCACTGACTAATACTGCTTTCTTCTCGAGAGTGCCGCTGGCTCTTCCGAGACAATTGGACGGTAAACAGCTACATTGGAGCTAGTAAGCCTATGCACATGGTCTCATCCAAAGTCTGCTATTTATACCTTTCAGACCCCCAAAAACTTCTCCGATATGGCCCCCGATATGACCAGGTTGGCGACCCGTTGCGGGCGCTGCAAGAAGAGCTTCGGGACAGCATCGTTGATACGCCGAGATATAAGCTTTCAGTTCTTAGCGGTGGGGCAGTTGGTTAGCTTTTATTTGACTGCATTCAAGATTTCGAATCAGCAACCACCGCCCAGGGGCTAAAAGACAACCTTTAAATCCCCGACTGTTTATAATCTACGACACGATTATAGAGCTTGACCATTTTCCCTCTACCGTCGCTATTATCACGCACATAAAGCTTTCAGAGTCGACCTCTAATAACATCCAGCCCGCATACAGAGAAGCATAAGAGAGCCGACGACACCAGATCAAGCAAAGAATGGGGCATTCATATGCACCTTTTCCTTTCCCTGACGTCGCTGTAGGCGATTCCTAGCTGGAAATGTGCCTGAGTGAGAACTGTTTGATGAGGACCCAACCGCTTGCGGCCTTGCCTGCAGGAGACCTGGAGTATTCCGCCCCAAAAAGGGGAAGGGCTAGAAGCGGCCCTCTCTCAACACATGTGCAGCCGGAGGACCCGCATGTGGCGCCTTTAGGACGAGAAAGAGCTCACGTTATCGCCCCAGTCTGTGACGGGGTCGATGTCTCTTTTATAATACCTCTCATCAGATTTTCTGCCCATAATGGGGAGTCAGGTGGAGACAATAGAATCGCAGGAAGAAACGTGAGGGAGAATCAGATGGTGTACCTCCGTATAACAACGAGGAGGACGAGCATACTGTGCTTCGGGAGAGCGGGCTGCCTCATGCGGTACTTATGAAGGCGAGGGCGCGGACCGCCTCCATGTGAGGACTTGAGACCAGAAGCAGTAGATTGAGGACAAGGGTGAGCGTCGGGCTGAGTCAAAGGGCTGAGTCAAAGGGCTGAGTCAAAGGGTGAGCTTGGCGCGGATTTTACTTTTCTTTACCCGCCAAGATTTCTATCTCGGCACAGAAATTTATTCACGTGCGCAAGCAAGCTGTTGAGCCGTATCTTTGACCTCCGAACCGATCCAAAGGCAGCCCTGCCCAAAATCTGCACACTTGGGCAATGGCGGTCAAATCAGCTGTAAAAGGCAAAAAGTCTTCCAATAAAACCTCAAAATCCGGTTTGTCCCCCTCCACAGCAGCACGCGGAAGTAAGACACTACCCTCAACCTCGAATAAAATCTTACGCCGGCCCTCAGCCAAACAACTAAAAACCAAACCCGGCACCCACAATCCCACTACTACGACAGCCTCCAAACGCAAAAAGCGACGCATCTACACCGACACCGAGCTCGACCTTCCCACCCTCAACACCATCACGCCCGCCTCCGCGGCCGCCGCACCCCGCGGCAGCGGCAAGAAAAAGAATAAGATCTACATTGACGACAGGGAGAGCATGATGACGATCATGGCGCTGGTGAATGCGGAGAAGGAGGGGCAGATTGAGAGTAAGATGGTGAAGACAAGGAGGATGGAGGAGATTAGGGAGGCGAGGAGGGTGGAGGCGGAGAAGAAGGAGGAGAAGAGGCGGAGTAGGTTGGAGGGGGTGAAGAGGGGGCTCAAGAGAAGGGGCAAGCTTGAAGGTGATGAGGGTGACCGGGATGGGGAGGGTGAGGTGGCTAGGCGAAGCGACGGGGTGAAGATTGGAAAGAAGAGGGTCTCATTTGCTTAAGCTGGTTGGCACTGTCGGGCTTGACGTTCCGAACATCTATTATTCAAAGATACGCTTCGCGCTTCGATCCACAGACATGAGCTCTCCAACGCCGTCTACGGGATCTATGTCATACAGCAACAGATCTCAGGTACACACCACCAATCCTCTGCTGAGGCGATGCTCTCAGTCGAACCCCACGCATTGAATGACGTCTCTATGCGTCCACAGCAATGTCCAGCTTCCTTCGCATCGGCTCGAATCTTAGTTTAAGAGGATCTCGAGTTTTTGTCGGACCGTGGACAACACCGTCGGCGTCCAAAGACTCGGAGACGTCAACCTCGAACGCCATTTGATTGAAGAATGCTTCCGTCTGTTGATGCAACCATCAATTAGCTGCCGTCAAAGCCAGAGGAAAGGAACACTTACCACTCTTGCGAACCACCGGCCACCGCCAATTTCGAACCAGCTCAAATGCCCGCCTTGCGATGTCGTACAAAGCACCCCGTAAGGGGTCTGCTCGATCTCAATCCTCGGCAAAGCCTCATCCACCGCAATCGGATCATCTCTTGCATGTAGAGCGAGAAACGGAATCCGAATAGCAAGCAGTGAATCACTCGACGATGCATCGCGGTAATATGCGCCTTCAGTGGGATATCCCCAGGTCGGGCCCTGCACATACCTATCAAACTCATACAAGTACTTCAAACCGCGTATCTTCTCCACATCTATCCTCGGGTTCTTCGAGATCTGGTCCACATGCGTTTCGAACAACTTCTTCATGTTTGTTCCCATTGTGCGGGAGTAGCCATGGAGGCCAAGGAAGGTGCGTTGGAGAGCCAAGGAGGAGACTTCGAGGTTCCAGGGGTTGGAAAGCACCATGGCAGCCTTCAATACACAATCTGCGCTTTCTTCTCCAAGATAGTTGGTCAGAATGTTGGCGCCTAACGAGAAGCCAATACCGAAAAGGGGTCTATTAGGGAAGGTTTTCCTCAACCATCCGACTGTCTGTCGCATATCCCACGTCGCTCTGGCATTGTATAGGACACTGCTAGTGATCTTGGACTGGGCGCAACCTCTCGAGTTGATCACACAAGCTTCCCACCTGACAGCTCCCTTCTTGTCTGGAGCGAGCAGTGGTGCAAGGACGTGACGGAGATACAGCTCATGACTCCCGCCGCTCAGTCCATGGAGGACTACCAACATGGGCTTGCTGTCTTCAGAGCCAATGGAGCTGAATTCTGAGGAGGTGTAATACGTCGTTCTGGGTGGTAGGGTTGTATCTGACTCCTCATATGGCTTGACTGCAAAGTCAACTGTGAATGTACCCGCATATGTTGGATCTTCAAGCTCGAAGATGTGGCGTTTGTAGTAGATTGGCACATGCTGGTTCTTCACTACGGTCCAGAACGTTTGGAGATGCCCATTGAACAGAAAAGGGTTGAGTCGGCAAGGTGGAGTGATCGATTTGCATAGATCACTCAATGAGACAGTTTCCTCCTTGCCTCTTTTTCGTAGCGATATCGTGATGGGGGCGTGGTGATAGGTCGTCTTCGCGTGGCCGAAGAGACGACCTACGCCCATTGTGATTGTGAATGATATGAAGACTATCAGAGCAGCGCCCGCCAGACCAATTGTCGAGGGATCTTTGGTTTTCCACAAGTCTCTCCCTATCTCCATACTGTTCAGCTTGACTTTGGTGAATCCAGAAGCGCTGTCGCATCCCAGGCGTGTGCCTATCAAGGAGTATTTTTCGAGTGGGAAATGTTGATAGTACGTCATCGCACAGAGCTTCTCGGCCTCGGCTTTGTGTGAAGGTGACCCCTTGAAGGTTATGCGTCCGCTTCTGGTTTGATTTCACCGTGATTCGAAGTCGGCGGAGTCTGACCGTGATCAATTGACTATGCAACTGTGCTTTCTGGACTGTCTGCTCTGTTTTCACTTGGGTCTTGAAGTGACACGAGCTTTTACTATTAGAAATCCTTCCTGACGGGCAGGTCTTACAGGTCGTCTCCCTCTACCTATTCATCCTCATAGACCACGGCCACAATGCCACCACCCTCTTCCACTTCCCACTCTTCATCCGGCGCCCCTCCAATCATCCCACCAAACCAAGTCTCCACCGAAGCAGCACGCGGCTTCCTCTCCGGCGCCCTCCGCTTCACCTCAATCTCCATTCTTGCGCATATTCTCCTGCAACGTGTCCACCCTGTCTATCGCGGCCTGACGATACAGTTCAAGATTTTCATTCAGCTGTCTGCAGCGACCCTGGGTGGGTGCATATCTGCTGAGAAGAGGGTTGGTGAGTATAACAATATGGTACGGAGGCAGCAGAGAGCGCTGGATAGGAGTCAGAGGGCTTGGAGTGAGGAGATGGAAGTCAGGGCTGCTATGGAGAGACGGGAGATGGAGACCGGGAGCGGGAAGGCTGCGGAGGAGGCTTGATTTGAAGGACTGGAGACGCAAGGCTGAGGTGTGCTTGGTTGGACAATTCGGGGCCGACGCAAGAAGTCCAACGAGGCAACCACCTTACGTGTCCGATATACGAGTGCTGCTTGCTGGGCTGAGGCAGAGCCTGATGCCACTTCATCCTATCTGAGCCGCGTCATCTGTACAAGCTGCCCGCCTCCCGTCTTATGATTTCGACATTACGGCGGCGGATATCCTCAAGATCGAACAACATTTTCTCATGGCAAAAATTGGATCGAACTTGCCAATTCCAACACTCGCATCCTGCTCGCCCAGTTTCACTCAAAGCGGTGTCTTTGGGCAAGAACAGTCAAGACAACAAGCAACTACAAAATAGCCTGATTCAAAGCTTCAACGTTTTCCAGACGTGTAGCCGTCCACCTTCCGGCCAGAATGAGCCCGAAGCAGACACTTGCTTTTCATGGCGAATTCTGGCAGGGTTTCATCGGGCTCAGCACACGGCATCAAGCGACGGCGGCTGTTGTAGCGACACTCCTGACATTCGGCCCAGTTGCCCTTCTGACGTGGGCGCTGGTCACATATGCTCAAGGAACGGGAAAGGATCCCAATGCGTGCAAGGGTAGAAATCTTGCTCACGGCTTCATCGGCAACTCGGACTTCTATGGCTTGGGGATTCGCCTCGGTATCTACCTGCAATGGCTGGCGTCGCTGATCGCAAACCCACTGCTCAAAAGTGAACGTGCAAACATGGCGGGAGCGTACCTCACCTTCTCCTTGGCTCTCGCCATCGCGGTTCTGCTCCTGGCTTTCCAGCACAACTGTGCTTTCACAGCTGAAATTATTGTCGTTCTGAATATCTTTTGGGGTGGGACGCTCCTTGTCATGGTGCCTTTTGCTAGATTGCTGGCGAACATAAAAACAACAGGGCTAGGCTTGGCTCTCATACCGTTGATACTCTCCATGCTACCTGTCAGTGCCTGGTTTTGGCTTCGGCTTGCGCTCTATGGGCAAGTGGATTTTGTGCAGACGAGTGAAGGCACGTCATTCTTTCTGTTAGCAAGAGTCAGGCAAGATCGTCTCCAAGCAGTCAGTCGCTTCATGGCGGCACTCTGTCTGATACTTTGTGTAATCCCAGTCTTCTCTAGCCTTTGTCTTTGCTTGATTCTGTTTCTGGACTGGACAGGACAGCAACCGCCGGAGTCGAGGGCTTCAGAGGAAGAGAAGGGAACTAAAGAGAAGATCCTCGTCAGTCTAAAGAGTCTAAGTCCGCGATGGACAAGAGTAAAGAAGGAAAAGCCTACCAACAAACGGTAAGAGCTGCATGTCAGACTTGGGTTTGGATTTCAAGTGACGAGCGATAGGCTCATAGTACTCCCCGGATTATTGTTCGCAACCTATTCGATCCTGTCTGTCGAGCTCACGCTCGTGTGGAATTCAGTGACAGATGTCTACAATGTCAAATCCACCGGGCAAATCATTGCGCTGGTGGTGGGCCTGGGAATACTGGTCAAGGTCCTCTGGCTACTACGGCACAGAAAGGTAAGCGGACAAACGTTGCGTTCCACGATCATCCGCGCTGATACCTGGCTTTAGGTTGACGATTAGGCACCTTCTTTGGATTGTGGTCAAACATGCTCACTGGGACTTTGTCTATGCACTGATTGAGCCAAGAGGAAAGGGAAAACCCATAGCTGTTGATTCCTCGTATCTTTGGTAGTGTGATAACGAACAATTTGCACATTACTGGCGACGAGCTGGGCCAACTCACGTTGTGATACTCACCTACTCAATCATCTGGCGACGTGGATTGAATACCCATTTTGCCATTTCGGGCACATGAAGCTCTTGGCACACTCGGCGTGAAAGGTTGTAAATGCACGCACTTTTGAACCTTGATTTATCTGTGAGGATGACTCTGATCAGTACAATACAGAATCGTATCTCTGAGCCTGCTCCGTGTACAATGCTTTGGAAAGTGAGGTGGCATGACTGACTGGTCATTACTTACAAGCCTTCCCATGGATCTCGATCAGCATGCCTTATAACGCTGACCAACCCCATCTCTATCAGCAATATCCTAGCGAGCTCCACTCTAATCAGCATTTCAATGGACCTCAGTATGCATCGACCACTGGGCCTGTACAATATGCTCCCTTGGACGTCGTAGTGCCACAGCATATACAACATCAACAAGCAGCACACCAAGGACATTACTTGGACCAACAAATATACCCTCGGACAGGACACTCTCCACCAGCATCAACTCAGGAGCAATGTCCACCACAACATGGCAATCAACAACCTCCAACGCCCATTCGGCACGCCCCTCCTCCTCGACAACCGTTAACTCGAGTCGAGCTACCTTCAAAATCTGCAAAGGAGAGCACTGCTCCACCAGTAGATTATCAGGTCCTGCTTCTGTCTCTTGCTGAGGAGTATCTCGAAGCTGCCCATGGCAATGACATGCTTGCAGCCCTGGGCAAGGGCGAAGCACAGCTTGATGATTACTACAAGCTCATATCAACTGCACTTGGCTGTATGGAGGCTGTGCTTAAGAGATTCAGACTTCCGCCACTTAAAGAAGCACAACTCCGCCTTCGGTTTGCCAGGTCTTTGTATGAGGAGACTGACAACGACCTTGAAGCTGAGACTACTCTTAGCAAAGGTATTGATCTGTGTGAGCGTAACAAGCTGTTGGACCTCAAATACACCATGCAGGTTCTATTGTCAAGGGTCTTGTACAGGTCCAATCCGAAAGCTGCTACCAAAGCCATCGATGGGATCATAGAAGATGTTGGTGCTTACAAACACATTGCCTGGGAGTATGCTTTTCGATTCTTACGCGCTACATTATCTCTGTCAATGCCATCTCACCAAGAACTTGTTGCAGCTGTCCACCAATTGCAGAAGATTGCGGATGTCGCCCGTCGGAGAGGTGATGAAGCTATGTTTGCCTTTGCCGGAGTCACTGAGGCATTAGCATACTTGCAAGGCTCAAGTCCTGATTCCATCGATCAAGCTCAGAGAGCTCTTGCCACAACACGACAATTTCAATTGGACCAGGACATCGCCAGAATTCCTCAGATTCAAGTGTTGTTGCAGTACGTTGACCTCTGCTGCAGCTTACGACAGTCGAATCTTGAGCAGATTGGCCAGAAACTGGCTACAATGCAGCAAATTATGGACCAAGTCGTGGATGACTCCAACTGGTTAGACAACGGCACGATTTTTCTGCCTTTGACCTCGAAGTCCGTAAGAGGCATTCCTTCGATGGGAGGCGACATTGTGCATGAACAAAAAGACAGGCATGTCTTGACGCTGACCTGGTTGCCCAAAAAGGACGTGTACACCATTGGGTACCTCCTGAGTGCCGTTGCGACCGGTCACAAGAACGCACAAGAGGATCACAAGGCGGAACTGTTTCTTGACGAAGGTCTAGCGCTCATTCGAGGCAATTTCCACGCCGCAGAATCTCCAAATGAATCTCTATCATCTGCAACAGATCGAATGAATTGGCGAAAGATCCTTGAATGCCAGTTTCTGCTAGAGAAGGCTTTTATTTTCTGCGCTCGCAGTGAATGGGAGAAAGCACGCACACTCCTCAATGAGATAGACAGCATCAGCAGTGTGCCTCAAACTCGCCTTCCCCCTGATTTCCACTGCCTCGCCCAATATCTCGCCGGGGCAGTATACCAAGGCATTGGAGACCTCACCAAAGCTCTCACCATATTCCGCAACAACGACCTCGCCCTAACCGCCAACTGCAATAAATCCTCACCCAATAACATCCGCCGCGACATCGCCCTCCTCGCAGCCATGAACACAATCCTCATAATCCGTTCACCCTCCCATCTATCACACCACCTCCTCCCCACCATCCTCTCAGCCATCGACCCCTACCTCTCCGCCTCCCCCAACAAATACCTCCTCGCCGCCCGATCCCTTCTAATCTCCACCCTTCCCCCCTCCACCCACCACCTTCTAACCACCGAATCCCTCTCCTCCACTCTCCTCATCAAAAAACACCTCAGCACCGCTCTCAACATCGCAAAGACAATCGGCAACGTCCAAATCACCGCCATGACACTCTCAGTCATGTCAGCCAAGTTCTTCAAGGGAGTGGTGGGCGAACAAGCGGAAAAGAGCGCGAGAGCAGGCCAGTATATGGCGTATAAGAGTGGGATGAAGCTGTGGATGAGCGTCAGCAGTGGAATGCTAGCGGAGACATTGGAGAGGCAGGGGAAGAGGGAGGAGGCGGGAAGGTTGGAGGTGCAGGCACTTAGGCTGGCGGGGCAGATGCCGAGGAGGGTGCAGAGGTTCGAAGGGGATGAATCTGCTGATGAGGGGGAGAGGAGGGGCCAAGCAGCTGCCGAGGGAGATGACGAGGAGAGGGATGAGCTTGCTTGATTTTTCTACCGGAGCTTCTGTAACTTGGCCTCACGAGTTGGCGGGCGGCTTGCTCCACAAGCAACCCCCGGAGACATGGTTGCAGGTACAACCATGTACGAGCTCATCTATGACCAGTCATACGGCAGCACATCTGAAACACTTCTCGAGCAGAGCAGAGCAGAGCAGAGCAGAGCAGAGCAGAGCAGAGCAGAGCAGAGCAGAGCAGAGCAGAGCAGAGCAGAGCAGAGCAGAGCAGAGCAGAGCCGAGC